>Ga0307379_10001542_pt1 | contig 36211 bp, 33 predicted proteins | sample UN2MG_FD_202237 | JGI IMG/M metagenome (GOLD analysis project Ga0307379, IMG submission 202237) | Soil microbial communities from Risofladan, Vaasa, Finland - UN-2 | ecosystem: Environmental > Terrestrial > Soil > Coastal area > Acid sulfate soil | place: Finland: Risofladan, Vaasa | collected...
GTGGGATCGACATCGAGCACCATAACCTCGACCTCCTGGGAGGTGGAGACGATCTTGCCGGGGTGGGCGTTCTTTTTGGTCCAGGACATCTCGGAGACATGCACCAGTCCCTCGACACCCGGCTCCAGCTCGACGAAAGCGCCGTAGTCGGTGATGTTGGTGACCCGGCCGGTGAGCTTTGCGCCGACCGGATATTTCGATTCGACGCTCTCCCAGGGATCGGACATCAGCTGTTTCATGCCGAGGCTGATGCGCTGGGTGTCCTTGTTGACCCGGACGACCTGGACCTTGATGGTCTCTCCGATCGACAGGATCTCGGAGGGATGGTTGACCCGGCGCCAGGCCATGTCGGTGACATGCAGCAGGCCATCGACACCGCCGAGATCGACGAAGGCGCCGTAATCGGTGACGTTCTTGACCACACCATCGACGACATCGCCCTCGGTGAGCTTGCCAACGATCTCGGCGCGCTGCTCGGCGCGGCTCTCCTCGAGGATAGCACGGCGCGACACGACGATATTGCCACGGCGGCGATCCATCTTGAGGATCTGGAACGGCTGCAACACACCCATCAGAGGGCCGACATCGCGCACCGGGCGGACATCGATCTGGCTGCCGGGCAGGAAGGCCACGGCGCCGCCGAGGTCGACCGTAAAGCCGCCCTTGACGCGGCCAAAGATCGAACCTTCGACCCGTGACTCGGTTTCGTTGGCCTTCTCAAGTATGTCCCAAGCTTCCTCGCGCCGGGCTTTCTCACGGCTGATCGCCGCTTCGCCACGGGAGTTCTCGACCCGGTCAAGGAAAACCTCGACCTCGTCACCGACCTTGATTTCGGCGGGTTTACCAGGGGATGCGAATTCTTTGATGTCGATGCGGCCTTCAACCTTGAAGCCGATATCGATGATCGCCTGGCCGTTTTCGACGGCGATCACTTTGCCTTTGACGACGGTCCCTTCTTCAGGGGTTGCGCGCTCGAGACTCTCGTTGAGCAGGCTCTCGAATTCCTCCATGGAGGCGGTAGCTGACATATATGCAGTCTCCTATTGGTGCATTTTTTCAGGCCAGCCGGTTGAATCCGGCGGTCTTAGGGTTTCTGGTGTCAGAACGGCAAACCAAAAAGAGCACCTAGCCGGGCTTTCGCTTCCGCGCCCGCTTAAGTGCCTGCTCGATGATCTGTGCAGCCTTGTCGACGGCCGCGTCTATAACCAATTCCGTCGTGTCCAGCAAGTGCGCGTCTTCAGCCCGGCGCGTCGGCGCATCGGCGCGCCCGGCATCGCGGGCATCGCGTGAGCGCAAATCGGCCAGAACCTGATCGACGGTGGTGTCCTCGCCGCGCTTGGCAAGCTCGCTGTGCCGGCGCTGCGCCCGGGTCTGGTCGTCGGCGATGACGAACAGTTTTACCTCGGCGTCCGGGCAGATCACGGTGCCGATGTCACGCCCGTCCAAAACCGCGCCACCCTCACGCGCTGCGAATCGGCGCTGGAAATCCAGCAGCGCCTGGCGGACCTCGGGGATCGCCGCCACTTTCGATGCCGCGCGGGCGATGAGGTCACCGCGCAGGTCCTCGGCCTCCAGGTCATCCGGGGTCAGTTCGGCCGCAATCAGTGTCGCAACGCCTTCATCGAGCACCCCGTTGCCCTGATCCAGCGCCCGTTTGCCGACCGCCCGATACAGCAGGCCGGTGTCGAGATGGGCAAAGCCGAAGCGCGCCGCGACCGATCTGGCAATGGTGCCCTTGCCAGCCGCGGCGGGGCCATCGATGGCGACGACGAAACGCATCAGCGGTTGTCCTTGGTGATCGTCGCACCAAGATTTGCCATCAGTGTTGTAAACGACGGAAAGCTGGTCGCGATCGGTCCGGCATCGTCGATTCGGACCGGATTGCGCGCGGCGAAGCCAAGGCACAGGAACGCCATTGCAATCCGGTGGTCGAGATGGGTCGCCACAGTGCCGCCGCCCGGCACGCCGTCGGCGCCGCGGCCATGCACGATCATGCCATCGTCATGCTCGGTGACTTCGATGCCGTTGGCGCGCAGACCGGCCACCATAGCGGCGATACGGTCGGATTCCTTCACCCGAAGCTCAGAGATCCCGCGCATCACCGTGTCGCCCTCGGCAAAGGCGGCGAGGATGGCGAGGATGGGGTATTCGTCGATCATGCTGGCGGCGCGCTCCGGCGGCACCTCGACGCCCTTGAGCGCCGAGAATCGCGCCCGCAGGTCGGCGACCGGCTCGCCACCCTCGTCGTGGGGATTTTCGCGGGTCAGATCGGCGCCCATTTCCGCCAATGTCAGGTAGAACCCGGCGCGGGTCGGGTTAAGGCAGATATTCGGCACCAGAATATCCGAGCCCTCGACCATCAGCGCCGCGGCCACCGGGAACGCGGCCGAGGAAGGGTCGCGCGGCACGGCGATGTTCAGGGGGTGCAGCTCGGGCTGGCCGGTCAGGCGGATCGCCCGGCCGTCAGGCAGGTCTTCAACCACAACCTCGGCGCCAAAGCCGCGCAGCATCCGCTCTGTATGGTCGCGGGTCGCCTCGCGCTCGATCACGATGGTCTCACCGGGAGCGTTGAGCCCGGCCAGCAGCACCGCCGATTTTACCTGTGCCGACGGCACCGGCAGAGTGTATTCCACCGGCACCGGGTTGGCCGCACCGGTCAGGGTCAGCGGCAGCAGGCCGCCGGCGCGTCCCGATGACCGTGCGCCGAACAGTGCCAGAGGGTCGAGGATGCGCCCCATCGGACGCTGCCGCAACGAGGCGTCGCCGGTAAAGGTGGCGCTGATCGGCGTCGTCGCCATCATCCCCATGATCAGCCGCACACCGGTGCCCGCATTGCCGCAATCAATGACGTTCTGAGGCTCAGCAAGGCCACCAACGCCGAAACCATGGACAATCCATGCGCCGGGGCCGGTGCGGGTCACCTCGGCACCGAAGGCCCGCATTGCTTCAGCGGTGCCCAGCACATCATCGCCCTCCAGAAGCCCGGTAATCCTGGTCTCGCCGACAGCGAGCGCGCCGAAGATCAACGCCCGGTGCGAGACCGACTTGTCGCCGGGCACTTCAGCCATGCCAGAAAGCCGGGCAGCGCGCCGCGCCGTGACGGGACTGGTTTCCGATGGGTGAGACATGCGGTGGCTCCGGGGCGGGCTGGCGTCGGTGGCATATAGCGCCAACAAGGCCGCTCCGTCCACCCATCCGCGGCATCGCCCGCGCACGCGAAACGCGTCGACCCACATACACGGGCCGACGCCAGAACACTACGCACACAGACTGGAATGCGTGTGGCTTACTCCTGATGCCGCGATTTTGCGAAACAGGCGCGACCTCCACACGACGCCGCATAACCGACTCTACAGTTGGAACGCGGCAGTGTTGCGACGGACGGTGCCGTGGTTTCGCCGTTATTGAATCAATTTTCGTCGATCAGGCCAATCAATTGGGCGTAATCGTGTCAGAGGCGCCGAAAGCTGAGATAATGCGGCGGTCTGCCCTCGCGCAACGCTTTCGATTCGTAGCGCGTGCCGGGCCAGCCAGCCCATGATTCGCGCCAATCCGCCGGGCCCAGAGCCAGCCAGGCGAAGCGTGGATCGGGGTTGATCATTTCGAGCACGTGGCGCGCATAGTCGCCGATGTCGGTGGCGATCCGCAGCATCGATCCCGGCGCCATGATCCGGGCGAGCTGGTCCAGATTCTCGGCGTTGATGAAACGGCGCTTGTGATGGCGGGTCTTCGGCCAGGGGTCGGGATACAACAGGAACACTTGTTCGATCGACCCGGCGGGCAATACGTCCATCAGATCGCGAGCATCACCGGGGTGGATCGCCAGGTTGGCGACCCCCGCACGCTCGATCCCCGCCAGCAGCATAGCGACGCCATTGACGTAGGCCTCGCAGCCGATGATGCCGATATGGGGGTTGGCGGCGGCCATGTTCAGCATGTGCTCGCCAGCGCCGAAACCAATCTCGAGCCAGACCCCGCGGGCTTCGGGAAACGGCGCTTTCGGGTCGATCGGGTCGCGCTCGGGGTTCTCGGCCCAATTGACCCCGGTCGGCGCCAGCTCGGCCAGCCGGTTCTCAAGCAGATTCTTCTGGCCCTGGCGCAGGGTCTTGCCATGGCGGCGGCCATAGAAGTTACGCCACGGCCCGCCGTTCGGTGTGTCGTGCTCGCTATCCGGCCCGGTCAGATCGCCGCCTTGAACGCATCGACCAGATCGAGCCGCTCCCACGAGAAGCCGCCGTCGGCCTCGGGCTCGCGGCCGAAATGACCATAGGCCGCGGTGCGGCGGTAGATTGGCCGGTTCAGGCCGAGACGGGTGCGGATGCTGCGCGGCGTCAGGTTGACGGTTTCGCGGATTATCTTTTCGATGAGCAGCGAGTCGACATGTTCGGTGCCATAGGTATCGACATAAATCGACAGCGGCTCGGCGACGCCGATGGCATAGGCGAGCTGGAGGCAGCATTTATCGGCCAACCCGGCGGCAACCACATTCTTGGCGACATGGCGCGCCGCATAGGCGGCCGAGCGGTCGACCTTGGTCGGGTCCTTGCCGGAAAAAGCGCCGCCGCCGTGCGGCGCGGCACCGCCATAGGTATCGACAATGATCTTGCGCCCGGTCAGCCCGGCGTCGCCGTCCGGCCCGCCTATCACGAAGCGCCCGGTCGGGTTGACGTGCCACACGGTGTTGGCATCGACGAAGCCTTCCGGCAGGGCGTTGATCACGTAGGGCTCGATCACCTTGCGCACGTCGGCGGATTCCATGTTCGGATCGGTGTGCTGGGTCGAGACCACAATGGTGTGGGCGCGCACCGGCTTGCCATCGCGGTACTCGACAGTCACCTGGCTTTTAGCGTCGGGGCCGAGAAGTGGCGCATCGCCAGCGTGGCGCGCATCGGCCATCAGCTTCAGGATGCGGTGCGAATACTGGATCGGCGCCGGCATCAGCTCCGGCGTCTCGTTGGTCGCGTAGCCGAACATGATGCCCTGATCGCCGGCGCCCTCGTCCTTGTTCTCGGAGGCGTTGACGCCCTGGGCAATGTCGGAGGACTGCTCGTGGATCAGGCATTCGATCAGGGCGGTCTTGAAGTGGAAGCCCTTCTGCATGTAGCCGATCTCGCGGATCGTCTCGCGGGCGGCGGCGCAGATTTCCTCGGGGCTGAAGGCGTTCTCCTCGGAGACACTGACTTCGCCCATCAGGACCACCCGGTTGGTGGTGGCGGCGGTCTCGACGGCGACGCGAGCCTCGGGTTGGCGCCCGATAATCAGATCGACGATGGTGTCCGATATCTGGTCACACACTTTGTCCGGATGTCCCTCGGAAACAGACTCGGAGGTGAAGAGATAATTCTGACGGGCCATTTTTCACCACTCCATTCAATGCGCTACTGATACGCCCCGAGCGGGCGTGAACGCGGTTCCTTTGGCATAGCGGGTGGGTTCTGGTCAACCCACAGGTCGAAGACCGCGCCGTCGCGTGCAGAGGAAGAAGACAAGCACCACCAGCGACATGGCCGGAATATCGCCAAAGCGCGCATACGGAGTGGCGGGCAACGCGGCGGGCAGACGGGTATCGAAGTAGCCGAGGGTGCCCATCGGTAACGACTTCTCGACCCGGCCATGGGCGTCGATTGCCGCCGAGATGCCGGTATTGGCGGACCTGACCACCGGCAGGCCCTGCTCGATGGCGCGAATGCGGGCCTGGGCCAGGTGTTGTTGCGGCCCGGCATACGAGCCGAACCAGGCATCGTTGGTGACCTGCAGCAGCCAGTCGGGTCGCTTACCTTGTGGAACAACTTCGGACGGGAAGATCATCTCGTAGCAGATCAGCGGCGAGAACGGTGGCAGGCCCGGAAGCTCGATCAGCTGTGGCCCTTGCCCTGGGGTAAAGCCGCCCTGGCGCACAATCTGGCGCATGCCAATCAGCCCGAGGACGCTCTCGTAAGGCAAATATTCGCCGAAAGGCACCAGATGCTGCTTATCGTAGCGCGGGCCAAGACTGCGATCGGGCAGGATCACTGTCAGCGTGTTGAACCATTGCTCGGCACCATCTCGTTGCACCCCGTGCAGGGCGCCGAGGATGACCGGCGCGCCGCCCGCCGCCGCGGCAATTTCAGCCCGGCGTTCGGGCTGATAGGCGGGCAGGAAGGCCACCGCGGTTTCGGGCCATATCACCACCGCCGGGGCGCCGAGGGCAGGGTCGGGTGGGGCCGCCGTCGCCGCCAACAGGCGGTCATAGAATACCTTCCCGTTTTCCGGCTGCCATTTCAGCTTCTGCTCGGCATTTGGCTGGACTACCCGCAGTACTGGACCGGCGGCGACATCAGTGCGCGTGCGCAACCGCACGTCGCCCGCGACCCATAGGCAGGCCAAGGCGCCAAGCCCGATCAGGGCGGCCGCCCGTCGCCGCTCGACGATGCCGATCAGCACCAGCGGCGTCAGCGCCAATGTCAGAAAGGTCATCCCGAAGGGACCGACCCAGCTTGCCGCCTGCATCACCGGTGTCTCAACCCAGACATAGCCGGGCAGGCCCCAGGGAAAGCCGGTCAGTACGTTGCTGCGGGCAAACTCCACGAAGGTCAGGCAAGCCGCCAGCACGATCGGCCGCCACCAATCTCCTTGAGGCCAGATTCGCCGAGCGAAACCAAAAGCGGCGGCCCAGAACAGCCCGAGGAAGGCGGGCAGCAATGTGACCGCAAACGGCATCAGCCAGGCGAATTGATCGGCATCGACCAAAAAGGCGTGGCCGATCCAGTAAAGGCCAGTGACAAAATAGCCGAACCCGGCGCCCCAGCCGGTCAACGCCGCCGCACGCGGGCAGCGCGCGGCATCGATCAGCCAGACCAGGACCGGAACTGCCACGAATAGCGCCCAGGGTTGCGAGATCGGTGCTTGGCCGAGTGTCATCGCCGCACCTGCCAGCATCGCGATACCAAGTCGCCGCAAGCGCCCTTGTCGGGCAAGCCAACCGGCGGCGGCAGGGCCAGCACCGTCGGGCAAGGCGCCATTGGCTGCGTTATTCATCCAGCGCCTCTGCTGTATCAGGTAGTTGGGTGGGCTGATCGGCGGGCTATTCGGCAGCCGCGCGGGGCGCAGTTGATTGTCCGCTTCCGGCCCCGCGCATGGTCAGGCGCAAATGCTTGATCCGGCGCGGGTCGGCATCGGTGATCTCAAACTCGTGGCCTTCAGGATGGGCAATCACCTCGCCGCGACTCGGAACATGGCCGGTCAGCATAAAGACCAGACCGCCAAAGCTGTCGATGTCTTCCTCCCAGTCGGCTGGCAGCAGATGCACACCCTCGGCCTCCTCGAAGTCGCGGACATCAGCGCGGGCATCGATGACATATATGCCGGGCGCTTCCTCGGACCACTGGGCCAGTTCCTCGCTGTCGTGCTCGTCCTCGATATCGCCGACGATCTGCTCGACCAGGTCCTCGATCGTGACCAGTCCGTCGACACCGCCGAATTCGTCGATCACCAGCGCCATGTGGATCCGGGCCGCCTGCATCCGCTGCATCAGCGCGGCGATGCGCATCGATGGGGGAACGAATAGCGCCTTGCGGATATGGTCGGTTAGCTTGAATTCCTTCGCCGCGCGCCCCGATCCGACGCCGTAGGTCAGCGCGATATCCTTCAGGTGGACGAAGCCGATCGGGTCGTCCAGCGTTTCGCGGTAGACCGGCAGGCGCGAGAACGAGCCGTGCTCGAAAGCCTCGACCACCGTGGCCAACGGTGCGTCGGCCTCGACGGCAACGATCTCGGCCCGCGTCGTCATCACATCGATGACACGCCGTTCGCGCAGCCGCAGAATATTCATCACCATCGCCAGTTCGGCGGGGGTGGTGTTCCGGAACGCCGGGCCAAGCGCCGCCCGCAACTGCGCATCGGATTCGCTGTCGGAGGTCAGGGCGCTCGAGGCCCGATGAAATAACCGCGTCAGAAAAGATCGGCTCGGTTGACTTTCGGCACCGTCTGCATCGTCTTTCCGGCTCTTTTCGCCCTCGGTTGAGGGCGTCGTACTTTGTCCGTCGTCCATTACTCTATCGGTCTGGATGCGGCTGGCCCGCATCGCTTCGCAAATATGGATCATCGACGCCAATGCGCGCCAGCGCGCGCGTCTCGATCCGCTCCATTGTCTCCGCATCGTCGTCAGTTTCGTGGTCGAAACCCAGAAGATGCAGCGATCCATGTAAGATCAGATGAATCGCATGATTTTTCAAGGGTATTGCGCTGTTTTCGGCTTCACGGCGTGTGGTCTGAAGCGCAATGGCCACATCGCCGAGCGGTTGGCGCAGTCCGGAAATGGCCTGCGGGGGTCGTTCCGGCAGCCCACCCGGTTGCTTTGGCGCCAGCGTGAAGGCGGGCCAGGACAGCACGTTCGTCGGCGCCGCCTTGCCGCGAAAATCGTGGTTCAAACCGGCGATCCGGGTGTCATCGCAGGCCAACAGGCACAGGGTCCAGTGCGCCGGATCCAGCCCCGCCCCCTCCAGCGCCAGCGTCGCGGCGGTGTTCGCCAGTGCCTCGATGTCCGGCAGCGCCTCACGCCAGGCGGGCTCCTCGATGACAAGATCCACCGGTGTGCCATTCGCCGGATCGTTATTCATCAAACCGGTGCTCACCGGGTCGTTTTCCCTTGCGCATCATAAGCTTCGACAATGCGGGCGACCAGCGGGTGGCGCACCACATCAGACGAGGTGAAGCGGACAAAGCCGATCTCGGTGACGCCTTCCAGCACCCGCAAGGCTTCGACCAGACCCGAGCCGACGCCGCGCGGCAGGTCGATCTGGGTCGGGTCTCCGGTAATAACCATGTGGCTGCCCTCGCCCATGCGGGTCAGGAACATCTTCATCTGCATCTCGGTGCAGTTCTGCGCCTCGTCGAGCACAACAAAGGCGTTGGCCAGCGTGCGCCCGCGCATGAAGGCCAGCGGTGCTACCTCGATCTTGCCCTCCTCCATCAGCTTGGCCAGCTGCTTGTCCGGCATCATGTCGCCCAGAGCGTCATAAAGCGGACGGAGATAGGGGTCGATCTTGTCTTTTAGGTCGCCGGGCAAGAATCCCAGCCGCTCGCCAGCCTCGACTGCCGGGCGTGACAGGATGATGCGGTCAACTTTCTCGTCGAAGAACATCGATACCGCCGCCGCCACCGCCAGATAGGTCTTGCCGGTCCCCGCCGGGCCGATGCCAAAGACCATTTCCCGGTTGAAAAGATCGGCGACATAGATTTGCTGGTTGTGCGAGCGTGGTCCGATCACCCGTTTCTTGGTGCGGATTTCCATCCGCCCGCCGGGGAACATGTCAAACTGTTGGCTGGTATCAGCTTCGGCGCCTTGGTCCGGCAGGACGCCAAGGCGGATCACCGCCTCGACATCGCCTGGCTCGATCCCGCGGCCCGATTCGAGACGCCCATACAGCACATCGAGCCCCGACACCGCCCGATCGCGCTGGTCGGCGGGGCCGTGCAGGGCCAGCCGGTTGCCGCGCCGCATGATGACGACGCCGAAGCCCTGCTCGAACGCCGCGAGGTTGCGGTCGAACTGGCCGCAAAGCTCGATCAACAGGCGATTATCCGGAAATTCGACTACGGTTTCGTTTAGCCCCGCAGGCGTTGTCATGTCCTTGAGCGCTGAATTTGCCACGTAGTTCCTGCATCCCTTGCCATCCACACATAGTAGGTTGACGCAGGTACTGCCGGTTCGCAAGCGGAAAGGAAGTCACGAAGCCGTCATAGTTGTGTCGCTGTGACTATTTGATCAGCGGCAATAAGGCCTTGAATGCAGGCGTCCCGGCCCGGCCGAGCCATTCGAAGACCACCATCTCGGTGGTGACGATACCGGCGCCGCAGGCTTGCAAGCGATCGAGACAGGCTTTCTCGGACTCGAGGGTGCGCGACGATGTTGCGTCGGTGACGACGAAGACTTCGTAGTCCTGGTCCATCAGGCTGACCGCAGTCTGCAGGACACAGATATGCGCCTCCATCCCGGCGACCACCGCCTGCTTGCGTCCGGTCGCCTTGAATGCGGCGGCGAAGCCTGGGTCCTCCATGCACGAGAAATGCATCTTCGGCAGGATGATCGCGTTGGCGCTGGCAGCGGCGTTGGCTAACTCCGGGACGGTCGGGCCGAGGCCCGCCGGGTATTGCTCGGTCAGCAGCACTGGCACAGCCAATTCCTGCGCCGCGGTCATTAAGACACGGGCATTGCGGATCGTGCGCGCCGGCGCCTGCATCGCGGGGACCAGCCGTTCCTGCATATCGATGACGATCAGGCAGGAATCCTCGGTATGAATGAGCATTGTTGTCTCCCGGATGCGCGGCCCAAGCGTGCTGAAAAATGGGCTTGCCGACAGAATTCAGGTCGTAACGAGCCGCCCCGACAGGCTGTTGGTCGCAGCCCCAATGATCACCGCATCTACAATCTTGCCGGTCGAACCGGGGTCGCAGTCCAGATGCACCGCCTGCAGATAAGGTGATCGGCCGACCATCTGGCCGGGGTGGCGGCCAGGTTTTTCGATAAGGACGGCCAAGGTGCGGCCAATGCAATCGGACTGGAATGCCGCCTGTTGTTCGGTCAGCAGTGTCTGCAAGCGTGCCAGGCGATCAGCTTTGGCAGCCTCGGGCACCTGCTCCGCTGTGGCAGCGGGCGTGCCCGGGCGGGGCGAGTACTTAAATGAATAAGATTGCGCGTAGCGGACTTCGCGGACCAGCGCCAAGGTCGCCTGAAAATCCACCTCGGTCTCGCCGGGAAAGCCTGTGATGAAGTCGCCTGAAATAGCGATGTCGGGCCGGGCAGCACGCACCCGCTCGATCACACGAATATAGTTCTCAGCCGTGTGGCGGCGGTTCATTGCCGCAAGCACCCGGTCCGAGCCTGACTGAACCGGCAGGTGCAGATAGGGCATCAGCTTGGCAACCTCGCCATGGGCGGCGATCAGGTCGTCGGTCATGTCGTTCGGGTGCGAGGTGGTGTAGCGGATCCGCTCCAGCCCGTCGATTTCGGCCAAGGCCCGGATCAGGCGGGCAAGGCTCCAGTCGGAATCGAAAGCAGCCCCATGATAGGCATTTACGTTCTGGCCCAGCAGGGTGATCTCGGCCACGCCTCGCGAAACCAGGTCGCGCGCCTCGGACAGCAATTTCGCGGCTGGGCGCGAGACCTCCGAACCCCGGGTATAGGGCACCACGCAGAAGGCACAGAACTTGTCACAACCTTCCTGCACGGTCAGGAAGGCGGCGGGTGCGCGCTGCGCTTTCGGCGGTTGTGGCAGGTGGTCGAACTTGTCCTCCGCCGGGAATTCGGTGTCGATTTCGGCGACACCGCTTGCAGTGCTGCGGGCCACCATCGCGGGCAGGCGGTGATAGGCCTGCGGGCCGACAACCAGATCAACCATAGGTTGTCTACGCACGATCTCCGCCCCCTCGGCCTGGGCAACACATCCGGCCACGGCGATCGTCATTTTCCCACCCCCGGCGGCCTTCGCCTGGCGCAGCGGGCGCAAGCGGCCGAGGTCTGAGTAAACCTTCTCGGCCGCCTTCTCGCGAATGTGGCAGGTATTGAGGATTACCAGGTCAGCATCGTCCGCCGTGTCAGTCTCGACATAGCCACCGGCGACCAGCGCCGCACCCATGCGCTCGCTGTCATAGACGTTCATCTGACAGCCATAGGTCTTGATGAACAGTTTCTTCGGATCGCTCATCGCTTAAAGCCACCTGCAATGTGAAACGGCGCGCCCACATCTGGCGCGCCGTCTCATTAGCGTGTCAAAGCGCCGGTCGCAACGACCCGGCTCAATCGAGCCCGGCGAGTGCCGCCCGGTCATCGCTTTGTGTGGTCACTTCTTCTTCGGCTTGCGACCCAGACCGATTTTCTTCGCCAGTTCTTGACGCTTCAAAGCATAGTTCGGGGCGACCATCGGATAGTCATGCCCAAGCCCCCACTTCCGCCGGTAGTCGTCTGGCGTCATATCGTAAGCGGTTTTCAGATGGCGCTTCAGCATCTTCAGTTGCTTGCCATCTTCAAGGCAGATCAGGTAGTCGTCGGTGATCGATTTCTTGATCGGCACAGCCGGCTTTAGCTCAACCACCGGCGCGGGCGGTTCGCCACCTAGACCCGACAACGTGCCAAACACAGTCTCGATCAATCCCGAAAGTTCCGTGGTCGGGACAGAATTGTTTGAGACATGTGCCGCAACAATGTCGGAAGTAAGTGCAAGGAGCTCGCTATGGTCGATTGTGGTTTCGGCCATTTTTTATCTCCGTTTCATTTTCACTCAAACCCGGCGGTCAGCAGTTTATGCAAACTGAGACATGATTGCCTACGCACCGAATGATAGTGAAGTTATACTTCGATTCCGAATATTGCAAATAATTAAGTTCGTTTTTGTTTCGAATGGCAAAAATTTTTTATCAGGACTTTCTCGCGCTCTTCTATATTTCATCCAGCCACCACCGGCGTACCATGCCAGAGACTGCGTGCATTGCACCTTCATCTAGTTCTTTTGCAAGTAATCGGTTGAGGTTGACAGGTTTGGGAAAATCGAGCCCGCGTGCCGTCTCGCGGTTAAACCCAAAGCGCCAGTAATAGGGCTCGTCGCCGACCAGAACTACCCGCAGCCAACCCAACTCGCGGGCCCGTTCGAGAGTTCCCATCATCAACAGCGCGCCAAGTCCTTCACCTTGTCTGGTTGGATGAATAGCTATCGGGCCAAGTAAAAGTGCCGGATCTCCGGCGTTACCGATTCGAACTGGCCAGTAGCGGATCGCTCCGACCACCGCGTTGTACTCATCACGCACTATGGTCGATAGCTCAGCGATTGGCGCCACCCCGGCACGAAGCTGATACGAGCTTAGCGCCGCGCGGCCAGGCGCGAACGCAAGGTCGAGCAGCATCTCGACCTCGTCACTGTCGTTGGGCGTTTCTGGCAGGACGCGGAACATATCTGTGGCTATGGTTCGGTGGTTACGATGTTCTCTTCGGGGAGGTTACTGGGTGTCACAACTGTTGCTTCGCGGCGGGACGGCGTTATCACAGGGCAACGGCGTTACCATGCCGGTCTGTTGCTGACCAGAGGGAGCCACCGCCATGTTCTACCGCCCGGCCGACGGCCATGGATTGCCGCACGATCCGTTCAAAGCGCTCGTCACGCCGCGCCCGATCGGCTGGATCTCGACCATCGATGCCCAGGGCCGCGCCAATCTGGCGCCTTACAGCTTTTTCAATGGTTGTGGCGACGCGCCGCCGCTGGTGATGTTCTCGCAGAGCGGGCGAAAAAGCCGACCGGAAGCGGTCAAGGACTCGATTGCCAATATCAGGGAGACTGGCGAGTTCGCCTGCAACATTGTCAGTCAGGCGTTGAAGGATGCGAGGAACATTTCATCCGGCACCTATCAACCGGAGGTTGACGAGTTCGAGCTGGCTGGGCTGACCAAGGTGCCGGGAAAATCGATCTCGGCGCCCTATGTAGGCGAGTCTCCGGCGGTGCTGGAATGCCGGTTGGTGAAGATCGTCGAGGACCTGCCGAGTTGGCATGCGCATGCCTTCAACATCATGGTCATCGGCGAGGTCGTCGGGGTGCATATCGACGAGGCAATCCTCAACGACGGCCGGGTCGATGTATTGGCCTACAATCCGGTCGCCCGGTTGGGTTACATGGACTATACGACAGTGACCGATGTCTGGGAAATGCATCGGCCAGGCTGAGGGGAACGCCATGGAAAACGCGATGATCGGGCTGATCGGCGGCAGCGGCCTCTATGCCATCGAGGGGCTGCACGACGAGAAGTGGGTCACAGTCGAGACCCCGTGGGGTGAGCCGTCGGACCAGATCCTGACTGGGCGTGTGGGTAACGCCCCGGTGGCGTTCCTGCCTCGCCATGGCCGGGGCCACCGTCATAGCCCGACCAGCATCAACTACCGCGCCAATATCGATGCGTTAAAGCGGATCGGAGTGACCGACGTGATTTCGGTCTCGGCCTGCGGTTCGTTCCGCGAGGAGATGGCGCCGGGCGATTTTGTACTGGTGGATCAGTTCATCGACCGCACGGTCAATCGCGAGAAAACCTTCTTCGGGACCGGCTGCGTCGCCCATGTCAGTGTTGCCGAGCCGACCTGCACCCGACTGCGCCGGGCGCTGGCTGCGGCGGCGGACGATCTCGGCGTCAAAGCGCACGTCGGCGGCACCTATCTGACCATGGAGGGTCCGCAGTTCTCGACCCTGGCGGAAAGCCGGATGTACCGCGAACACTGGGGCGCGGATGTGATCGGCATGACCAATATGCCGGAAGCCAAGCTCGCCCGCGAGGCCGAGCTTTGCTACACCACGGTGGCGATGGTCACCGACTACGACAGCTGGCACCCGGACCATGGCGAGGTCGATATCACCTCGATCCTGGCCACCATGCACGCCAATGTCGGGCATGCACGGAACTTGCTGGAACACGTGATCCCAATGCTTTCAGGCGCGCGGCCGGCCTGCCCGCATGGCTGTGACCGGGCGTTGGAGTTTGCCCTGATGACGGCGCCCGAGCAGCGCGACCCGGCGCTTCTGGCCAAGCTGGATGCGGTCGCCGGGCGCGTGCTCGGCTGACCCGGTGACAACGCGCGGGTTCCTCCTCGGCAATTTCATGCCACCTCATGCCGGGCATGTCGCGCTGTGCCAGATGGCGGCGGCGCTGGTGGACGAACTGACGGTGATGGTTTGCACGCTGGAGCGTGAGCCGATGCCAGCGGAGTTGCGGGCGCGGTGGATGCGTGACCTGCTGCCCGGCGTCAATGTGGTGCATTGCGACCGGGAAATGCCACAAACACCATCCGATCACCCGGATTTCTGGTCAATCTGGCGCAAGGCGATCCGTGAGATTCACCCCGAACCGATCGACTACGCCTTCGGCTCCGAGCCCGATTTGGCCCGACTGGCCGAAGAACTGGAGGCACGTCCGTTACCGGTCGACCTGGGGCGGCGGGCGTTCCCGATATCGAGCAGCGAGATCCGCGACGATCCGGCCGGTAATTGGCGCCACATCCCCGGTCTGGTCCGGCCATGGTATCAAAAACGGGTCGTGGTGTTCGGGGCCGAGAGCGTCGGCAAGTCCAGTCTCGCCGACCGGTTGGCGGCATCCCACGATGGCCCGGTGGTTGCCGAATACGGCCGGATCTACGAGGGCACCCGTGGTGACACCCCGTGGAGTGCGGCCGAACTTATCGAGCTTGCCCGCCGCCATGAAGCCCACCGCGCCGCCATCGCGCCCTGGGGCGGGCCGGTGCTGATCGAGGACACCGACCCGCTGCTGACCGCGGTTTGGGCGCAGATGCTGCTGGGCGAGCGGGTGCCTGAACTGGAGGCGCGGCCGATGGGAGACCTGTACCTGCTGCTCGATGCCGATGTGCCTTTCGTGCAGGACGGCATCCGCTATTTCGCCGATGGCGGTGGGCGGCGGCGGTTCCAGTCGCTATGTGAGGCGATGCTGGAGCGCACCGGTGCCCGATATCAGCGGATTTCCGGCGGCTGGGACGCGCGTGACCGGCAGGCGCAGGCCGCGGCCGAGCGCCTGCGCGCCGAGCCGTTTCCTGGCCGTTGGACCTTGGCTCCGGCGCTGTGGCCGGTGCTTGCGGGCGAGCCCTAAAGCACCGGTTGTCTTTGCCAGCCCAAGCCCTAGGATCGCCCGCGACCCCAAACGAAAGCCGACGTGATGACGACCAAACCGCTCACCGACTATATTCGCACGATCCCGGATTTCCCGTTGCCCGGGGTCCAGTTCCGCGATGTGACGACGCTGTTTGCAGCACCCGAGGCGTTCCGCCGCGCGGTGGACGAATTGGCGGCGCCCTATCACGGGGACGGTGTCGATATTGTGGTGGCGATGGATGCGCGCGGCTTCATCCTGGGCGGCGCCATCGCCTATAATCTGGGGCTGCCGTTCGTGCCGATCCGCAAGAAGGGCAAGCTGCCGGGGCGCACCATCGTCGAGGCCTACAGTCTGGAATACGGCGACGCGATCATCGAGATCCATGAAGACGCTTTCCAGGCTGGCGCCAGGGTGCTGCTGATTGACGACCTGCTGGCGACTGGCGGCACGGCGGTGGCGGGGGTCAAACTGATCGAGCGGCTGGGCGGGCATATCGTTGCCGCCTCGTTTGTGGTCAACCTGCCGGATCTGGGTGGCGAGAAACGGCTGAAGGATATGGGCATCGAGGTCCATACGCTGTGCGCCTTTGCCGGAGACTGAAATGAGGGGATTGAAGTGAACGCAGCCGATGTCATTGCCCGGAGGCTGCATGCCGCCGGTTGCCGTTTCGCCTTCGGAATCCCCGGTGGCGAGGTTCTGACGCTGATCGATGCGCTGGAGCGGGCAGGTATCCACTTCGTCCTGACCAAGCACGAGAACGCCGCGGGCTTCATGGCCGAGGGCGGTTGGCACGCCACCGGCGCGCCGGGGATCCTGGTCGCCACCGTCGGGCCGGGCATCGCCAACGCCTTCAATGTGGTCGCCAATGCCGAGCAGGACCGGGTGCCACTGATTGTGATCTCGGGGGCCGTCGATGCCGCCGAGGCGATGCGCTACACCCATCAGGTTTTCGACCACTCGGCTGCTTTCGCCCGCATATGCAAGGCATCGTTTGTGGCGCCTGACGGGGCCATCGACACGATGATCGGCAAGGCGCTGGCAATTGCGCTTGGGGGGCGCCCCGGACCGGTGCATATCGACCTGCCGATTCGGGTTGCGGCCTCCGAGCAGCCACAGCCGCCGGTCGTGCTGCGGGGGCCTGCCTTGCCCTCGGCGCCTGCGGCGGGGCCAGCGATGGACCGCGCCAGGGCAATGTTTGGCGCCGCCAAGCGTCCGGTGATGATGGCCGGGCTGGATGTTTTGAACGAGTCGGGTGGCGCGGCGGCGGTGCGGGCCTTTGTCGAGAAGCATTCGATCCCGCTGCTGACGACCTACAAGGCCAAGGGCATCCTGCCCGAGGATCATCCGCTGTCATTGGGCGGGCACGGATTGTCACCGAAGGCGGACAAGATCGTGCTGCCGGTGTTTGAGGCCGCCGATCTGGTGATCGCGGCCGGATACGATCCGATCGAGATGCGGGCCGGTTGGCAGGACCCCTGGGACCCGGCCAAGGCAATCGAGTTCGCCCATGCGCCGAACCATCATGACATGCACTATGCCGGGCTGTCCTGGGTATGCTCGATCGCTGGCGGTCTGGCGGCGCTGGACGGGCAGGCGAAACCAGGTTGGCCGGATGACACGCCCGCGCGCATCCGGGCCGCATTGTCGGAAACATTTGCGCCGCCGCGCGGTTGGGGGCCAGGGCAGGCGATTGCCGAGATATTGGCGGCCGCACCACCCGAGGTGACCATCACCATCGACAGCGGTGCCCACCGCATCCTGCTGAGCCAGCAATGGCAGGCCAAGCATCCGCGCGGGGTGCTGCAATCGACCGGGCTGTGCACCATGGGCTGCGCCCTGCCGCTGGGCATGGGGTTCAAATACGCCCGGCCCGATGCGCCGGTGATTGCCTTCATGGGTGATGCCGGGTTGGAAATGACGCTGGGCGAGTTGTCGACGCTGCGCGATCTGGGGCTGCCGTTGGTGGTGGTGGTCTTCGTCGATCAGTCGCTGGCGTTGATCGAACTGAAGCAGCGCGGATCGGCGATGCGAAACACCGGCGTCGATTTTCAGCGCACGGATTTTGCCGCAATCGCAAGGGTTTATGGCGGCATTGGCGTCACTGTCACTGGCCCCGGAGAGGCGGGGCTGGCCGTGACCGAGGCGCTGGCCGCCGAGAAATTCACGCTGATTGCGGTCGAGATTCCGCGCCGTGCCTATGATGGATTGTTCTGAAGGAGGCTTGCCATGATCCGCCCTGCGACGACCTTCTGCAACCTGCCCCATGTGGCGCTGTCCGAGCTTGGCCAAAGCGGCGCCGATGTGGCGATATTCGGCGCCAGCCACGGCACCCCCTACCAGCCGGGCACGCCAAGCCACGCGGCGGGCGCGCCGACGGCATTGCGCGCGGCGCTGGAGTGGTACGACACCCAGCGGGCGCATATCGACATGGACACCGGCCAGCCGCTGCTCGGCACGGTGAATGCGGTCGATATTGGCGACGTCTTGGGCGATCCGGAGGATGACGGCGCCGGGAACCGGGCGGCGATCCGGGCGGCGGTCGCGGCGGTGCGCGCGGCGGGGGCGGTGCCAATCCTGCTTGGCGGCGACGACTCGGTGCCGATTCCGTTCTTCGAGGGCTTTTCCGGCGACAACGTCTGGGTGGTGCAGGTCGATGCCCATCTCGACTGGCGCCACGAGGTCGAGGGCGTGACGCACGGTTTCTCGTCGACAATGCGCCGGGCCTCGGAGATGGCGCAGGTCGCGGGCATCGTGCAGATCGGCGCACGCGGGGTCGGCTCGGCCAGGGCCGGTGAGGTGGCGGATGCCGAGGCATGGGGGGCGAAGCTGTTCCCGATGCGCCGGGTCCATGCCGAGGGGTTGGGACCGGCGCTGGCGGCGATACCCGAGGGCGCGCGGGTGGTCTTCAACATCGACGCCGACGGCCTCGACCCGGCGCTGTGTCCCGGTGTGTTGTCACCAGCCTTTGGCGGCATCGATTACCAGCACATGCTGGACCTGTTCGAAGGCGTGGCGGCGCGCGGCACCATCGCCGGGGCGACCTTGGTCGAGTATGTCGCCGAGCAGGACCCCGCCGGGCTAGGCGCCAAGGCAGTGGCGCGGCTGCTGTGCAATTTGATCGCGGCGGTTGGGCCGCGTCGGGGATGAGCATATCCCCCGAGCTCCCCACTGAAGTCCAACGCCAACGGCAACGCCCCTCACTCGGTCTGATACTGGGTTGATTGACGAGACATAATGAGTGTTGGCCTTCGCGTTGGAATCCCGGGGGCCAGCCTCTACGCCGTCATCCCAGAGACACGTTGACTCCACACGGCCCGCGTGTATTCCTGAGACACGTCCTGAAAATTTAAATGAAACTCTCAGGGCGCCGCCAATTAGGGAGGGATATTCATGACACCGAAGAGTTTACGCCGCGCGCTACTCGCCATTTCCGCAGGGGTTCTAATATCGTCGCCGGCCTTGTCGCAAAGCGGCGGCCAGGCGCCGATGCCACCGGGAGCCTACCCGGTCATCCAGCAATGCGCGCCGAACCAGCCGGTGCCGACTTTGCCGGACGTGTGGAGCACCACTGCGTTGCTGACGCCGTTTGACCAGTCCGAGCTCAAATTCGCGAAGGTCATTGTCGGATCGGCAATCAACACCATGCTGGCCACCACCATTGGCCTCGAGTCCGGCACCCGCGACCAGTTCCTGATCGTCGAGGACAAGACCTACCGCGGTATCACCGATCAGAACGGCAATCCGCAATACGTGCCGATCTGGCAGGATAACTGGTTGGTCCCGCCGACCAACTTGTTCTACGGCAAGGGCTGTTCCTGCGAGGGCATCAGCTATGTCAGCGGTGTCGAAGCCGAAGCTTGGAAATGCCCCAGCGGCGCGGCACAGCCGGCGGCGGCGGGCCATCGCGGCGCAGCGCAGGGGAAAGCGACCGAATATGACTGGTTCTGGTTCACCGCCGCCGCCAGCCCGGCCGAGCGCGTGCCGCTACGCTTCCTGATGTCGCGGCCGGACAACGACCAGAAACTGCCCGTCCTGGGCGACGCCGCACTTGTCAACATGCCGGAGGTAACCACGGCGACTGGGTCCAGCGCCGAGGCCCAGGAACTTGGCAAACTGGCCGAAGCAGCCGCCAGCGGCGGTGTCATTCCGGACAGCCAGCTCCGGCTGGGAGATCCGTCGATCCCAGGCGTCAGTTTCGCCGGATGCGGGTCTTTCACCCTGCCGACATGGCCCCAGACTGCTTACTCCGACGGTGCTCTCTTTGCCGTCGGCGGCTCATACACGTCAATGCTGATCTACTACGACTATCCGAACCTGCGCGAAGTATCGAAGATACGCGGCCAGGACGGCTCGGTCAACGATACGCGGCTGACCTCGGACACGACCTGGGAGATCTTCTGGCCAAGTCCGGGCCCAGATCAAGGCGCGCCGGTGCAGTGCCAGGGGGGGTTGAAAAATGTCGGCATCTGGCACCCCAACTGGCCGACCCGGGATGCCTGCGCCTGCCGGGCCGGCATCGCCGCGAACTCGCCTCTGAACCCCTCGGGCGACGATCTCAACGCGTTGTCCTGCTTCTTCGGCGGCAGTGCCTACATCCAGTCGTGGTATTCGACAGCCGGCCGGCCACATCTGTTCTATGAGACGAACGCCGGTGATCTCGACCTGATCGACTACTACAATTGGATCCCGAACGCACAGATCGACCCGAGCGTATTCGACGATCCGGGCCAGTGCATGCAGGGCCAGTCCGATATCGTCGCCCCGTTCTGCGCTGACTGCCATGGCGGTGAGATCGGTTGGAATTGACGCTATCCTGCCTATCGAGCAGGCCGGGCGCCATGACGTCGAGGGTGGTGAAGACGCCCTCACCCGATCAGCATCGCCCTGAAATCGTTGACGTTTGTCAACGTCGGGCCGGTGATCACCTGGTCGCCCAGCGCGGCGAAATAACCGTGGGCGTTGTTGTTGGCCAACTCGGCCAGCGGGTTCATCCCGGCGGCGCGGGCGCGGGTTATGGTGTCGGGGGTGCAGATGGCCCCGGCGATTTCCTCGGCACCATCGACGCCATCGGTGTCGCAGGCGATTGCGTGGACTGGTTGACCGTTCAGGGCAATTGCCAGTGACAGCAGAAACTCGACATTGCGACCGCCACGCCCGTTGCCGCGTAACGTCACCGTGGTCTCGCCGCCCGACAGGATGGCGCAGGGCCGGGGCAGCGGCTGGCCGTGGGTCAGGATCTGGCGGGCGATCCCGGCATGGACGATGCCGACCTCGCGGGCCTCGCCCTCCAGACTGTCGCCGAGGATCATCGGAGTGTAGCCAGCGGCGCGGGCGACCTTCGCCGCCGCCTCCAGCGAGATCTGTGGGGCGGCGATGATGTGGTTCTCAGAGCGCGTCAGGCGCGGGTCATCCGGCGCCGGGCAGGTCTTGGCATTGGCGAGATGGGCGCGCACGCTGGCGGGCATCGGAATACGGAAATGCTCGAGGATCGCCAACGCATCGGCCGGGGTCGAGGTCTCGCCCACGGTCGGGCCGGAGCCGATGACGCCGGGGTCATCGCCCGGCACATCCGAGATCAGCAGGCCGACCACGCGCGCCGGATGCGCCGCCGCCGCCAGCCGCCCACCCTTGATCGCCGACAGGTGTTTTCTGACCACGTTCATCTGCCCGATAGCGGCGCCGGAGGCCAGCAGGCCCTGATTGATCGCCTGCTTCTCGGCCAGAGTGATGTCGCCGCCCGGCAGGGTCATCAGCGCCGAGCCGCCGCCGGAGATCAGGGCGATGACCAGATCATCGGCGGTGAGCCCCTGCACAAGCCGCAAAATCCGCACCGCCGCCGCCGCCCCGGCGGCATCGGGAACCGGATGTGCGGCCTCAACGATCTCGATATGGCGGCACGGGCAATTGTGGCCGTAGCGGGTGATCACGAGGCCGGAAAGCGGGCCTGCGCCTGTATCGGGCCAAGCCGCCTCGAGCGCTTCGGCCATTCGGGCGGAGGCCTTGCCGGCGCCGACCACGATGGTGCGGCCCTTCGGCGGGTCCGGCATGTAGCGCGACAGCACCGCCATAGGGTCGGCGGCCGCGACGGCGGCGTCGAACATGGCGCGGAGGATCTGGCGCGGGTCGCTCATGCGCCCTTATCGGTTTTTTCGGCGTCGGGTGTCCACGGGTCTTCGCCGCGCGGATGCACCTGGGGCCGGGGCGGGCGGCCCTCGCGCCAGGCGACGAAAACTCCGGCGCCGCAGATCAGGGCCATGCCGACCAGGGTCAGCGGCTGTGGCCAGTTGCCCCACAGCACGACATCATAAATCGGCATCAGCAGCAGATAGGAATATTCAAACGGCGCGATGCGGCTGGCGTCCTCGATCTGGTAGGCACGGACGCTGGTGAGGACGCCGACCAGGTGGGTCGCGGCGGTGAACAGCATCAGGCCGAACGCAAAGCCGGTCAGCGGCAACCAGCCATCGGTCAGGAACGGCCATCCAGCACGGGTCTCGGGCGCCCAGGGCAGCAGGGGAACCAGCAGCAAGCCGAGAACGCCGACCACGACGTAGACGGCGTTGTGGACAGCACTGAGGGCGTAGTTCGACTCGTCGCGGCAGCGCCAGCGGGTGATGGTGACCCCGGTGGCGTAGCTGACCGCCGACAGCAGCGGCAGCAGCGCCACCGGCTGCCAGCCCTCGGCGCCGGGGCGGATGATGCACAGCACCCCGGCGAAACCGACAATCACCGCGATAACCCGGCGCGGCCCGATCGGCTCGCCGAGCAAAAACGCCGCGAGGACTGTGATGATCAGCGGACCGGTGAAGAAGGTCGCCGCCGCCTGCGACAGCGGTAGCAGGGGCAGCGAGGCGTAAAAGCAGAGATACGAGGCGCACATGAAACCGGCCCGCACCAACGGCCATCGAAGCGATTTGGGGCGAACGGCGTCGGGTTTGCCCATCGCCGCGACCAACAGGAACAACAGCACCAGGGTCGCCAGCGAGCGCACCGCCTGTAGCTGCCACAGCGACACTTCGGGCGCCACCAACTTTACTGCGACGTCCTGGGTCGAGAACGCCATCATGGCGATCAGGATCAGGCCTATGGGGCGACCGGTTCCAACGCTGGCGGTTGCTGTGGTCATGTTATCGGGTCTCCGCGCGTTAACTCCGCATTCAGGCTTGTGCCGCGCGGTCCGGCCCGTCAATTCTATCAGCGGCAAAGTGTGTCGCAGATGAAACAATGAAGCCGGGGAGTGACAATCATGGACAAGCAACGTTTCGACAAGGGACTGGCAAAGCGCAAGGCCACGCTGGGGGCCGAGTATGTCGATAAAAGCCTGGCGGCGGCAGATGATTTCAGCCGGCCGTTCCAGGAGATGATGACCGAATGGTGCTGGGGATTTGGCTGGGGCGACGAGGTCATCGAGCCGAAAACCCGCTCGATGATGAACCTGACCATGATCGCGGCGCTGGGCCGGATGCACGAATGGGAGCTGCATTTCAATGGCGCCATCACCAACGGTGTAAGCAAGGAGGAGCTGCGCGCCGTCATCCATGTCATCGCCATATATGCCGGTGTGCCTGCCGGCGTCGAGTGTTTCCGCATCGCCAAGAAGGTCCTTGCCGAGCGCGACATGGGGTGAACTGGTGGTTGGTGTTTCAAGTTGCGATCGGGTAGGTTTGGCCAGCTTTAGAGGGGTTCGATCATGCGCCGGCTGTCCGCCATCCTCGCCGCCGATGTGGTCGGCTATTCGCGCCTGATGGGCGAGGATGAGGCGGGGACGCTGGCCGCACTGCGGGCCCATCGGGCCGAGATATTCGATCCGGTGATCGCCGAGCGCGGTGGGCGGCTGGTCAAGCTGATGGGCGACGGGGCGCTGGTCGAGTTCCCCAGCGTGGTTGACGCTGTCGAGGCGGCGCTGGCGATCCAGCAGCGCAACGCGGAGGTGGACAGCCGCATCCGGCTACGCATCGGCATCAACCTCGGCGACGTGATCATCGACGGTGATGATATCTACGGCGACGGCGTCAACGTGGCGGCCCGGCTGGAGGCGCTGGCCGAGCCGGGCGGCATCTGCATTGCCTCGATTGTGCAGGAGAGCATCGGCAACCGGGTCGAGGCCGAATTCGCCGACGCTGGCGAGCATGAGGTCAAGGGCATCAAGCGGCCGATCCGGGTGTTCAGGTGGCCGGATGCGGGTGTCGATCTTTCCGAGCAGGCGCAGCCGGCTGCGGAGCGTCCGTCCATCGCCGTCTTGCCCTTCGACAACATGTCTGGCGATCCGGATCAGGAGTACTTCTCCGATGGTATCTGCGAGGACATCATCACCGAGCTGAGCCGGTTTCGCGAATTTCTGGTGATCGCCCGCAACTCGAGCTTCACCTACAAGGGCAAGGCAGTGAAAATATCGGCAGTGTGCCGGGATCTCGGCGTTCGTTACGTGCTGGAAGGCAGCGTGCGCAAGTCCGGGAGCCGAATTCGGGTGACCGGGCAGTTGATCGATGGCCACAACGGCAACCACGTCTGGGCCGATCGATTCGACCGCACGGTCGACGAGATCTTCGACGTGCAGGACGAGATCACCACCGCCATCGTCAATGCGGTGGCTCCACAGCTGATTCAGGCCGAGATCTCGCGCGCCTACAGCAAGAGCCAACAGGATCTGGACGCCTGGGATCGGGTGATGCGGGCACGCTGGCATATCGCGCATTACACGGCGGCGCATATCGCCGAGGCGAAACGGTTCCTAGGCGAGGCCATCGAATCCAATCCGCGCCTGGTCCAGGCCTATGCGGAACTGGGGGTCTGCCACGTCATGACCGCGATATATGGCTGGAGCGGCGCCGATGGGGGCAAGGAGGTGGCGCTGGCTATGCAGGCGGCCCGGACCGGCGTGCAACTTGATTCATCGGACGCCGCCACCCAGGCGATCCTGGGCTTCGCCAGCCTGTTCGACTGGCGCTTCGACGATGGCCTCAGCCACATCCGTCGGGCAGTACAGATTAACCCGAACTCGGCCACCGCGACCGGGTTCCTATGCGTCGGCGAGGCGTTGTGCGGCAATTACCTGGCGTCCTGCGCAGCCTTTGACCGGGCATTCCGTCTGAGCCCGCACGACCCAATGGCTGGCTGGTGGTATTCTGGAAAGGGAATTGGCGCCTTCATCGCCGAAGAATACGACGACGTGCTTGAAGTCACCGCCGCGTGCATTCGCGAGTTTCCAGAGCTGCCCACCGCATATCGCCAACGGGCCGCGGCCTTCGCCATCCTCGATCGGCCCGACGACGCCCACGCAGCGCTGGCCGGTTTGCTGCGGCTGCTGCCGGACACCACAGTCTCGAAGGTGACGCGGGCGGTGCCTATCATGTTGCCAGAGGCGCATGAGCGCTGGCTGAATGCACTGCGCGCGGCCGGGCTGCCGGAATGAGCGGTGCAAAGACACAACGCCGGTTGTCCGCGATCCTGGCGGCCGATGTGGTCGGCTATTCCACACTGATGGCGGCCGACGAGGCTGGCACGCTGGCGGCATTGCGGGCGCACCGGACGGAAATATTCGATCCGGAAACCGAGAAGCGTGGCGGGCGGATCGTCAAACTGATGGGCGACGGTGTGCTGGTGGAATTTCCTTCGGTCGTCGACGCGGTCGAGTGTGCGCTGGCGATCCAGGCGGCGCTGGCCGAGCAGGGTGGCCCGATCCGGCTGCGCATCGGCATCAATCTGGGCGACGTGATCATTGACGGCGACGATATCTATGGCGACGGCGTCAACGTGGCGGCGCGGCTGGAGGCGCTGGCCGAGCCGGGCGGCATCTGCATCGCCTCGATCGTGCAGGAGAGCATCGGCAACCGGGTCGAGGTCGAATTCGCCGATGCGGGCGAGCATGAGGTCAAGGGCATCAAGCGTCCGATCCGGGTGTTCAGGTGGCCGGATGCGGGCGCCGGGCAGGTACACTGTTGGCACTGCCGGACAAACCCTCGATCGCCATCCTGCCCTTCGACAACATGTCGAGCGACCCGGAGCAGGAGTTCTTTGCCGACGGAATTGCCGAGGACATCATAACCGAGCTGTCGAAGTTCCGCAGCCTGTTCGTGATCGCCCGCAACTCGTCCTTCGCCTTCAAGGGCCAGGCGCTGGAGGTGCGTGAGATTGGCCAGCGCCTGGGCGTGCGATACGTGGTCGAGGGCAGCGTGCGGCGGGCCGGAAACCGGGTGCGGATCACCGCGCAGCTGATCGATGCCGTCGACGATACCCATCTGTGGGCCGAGCGCTATGATCGCAATCTCGATGATATTTTCGCGGTTCAGGACGAAGTGACCCACGCCATCGTCACCACCATCGAGCCGCATCTGGCCGACACCGAGCGCCAGCGGGCGCGGCGCAAACCGCCCGACAGCCTGGGCGCCTGGGAGAGCTACCAGCGCGGGCTGTGGCATCTGTATCGGATTTCTCCGAAGGAAATTGCGACCGGGGTCGGGTTTATGGAACAGGCCATCGAGCGCGACCCGAATTTCGCGTTGGCTCATGCCGGGCTTGCCTTCTCACTGTGTTACTATGTGTTGACCGGAGCGTCCGGGAATCGCGAGCAGGACATCGAGCGGGCATATCAAGCAGGCAAACTCGCCGTCACGCTCGATGCCGCCGACCCCTTTGCGCAGGTCGCACTTGGCCGGGTTTTCTCGATCCGAGGCGAGCACGAAAACGCGATCCAGCATTGTGATCGGGCGATCAGTCAGAATCCCAGCTATTCCATGGCCCATTTCGGCCGGGGTCATAGCCTTTGGATGTCGGGTCATCCGGCCGATGCGCTGTTGTCGAATGCTGAAGCGATGCGCCTCAGCCCGCGTGACCCGGTGATGTGGGCCTATATGGCCAGCCGCTCGATCGCGCTGACCCTGCTGGAGCGATACGACGAGGCGCTCGACTGGGCGCGCCGCGCGCTGCAACAACATAACACCGCGCTTCATGCAAGCGTTGCTGAAATGGCAGCACTTGGTCATCTCGGGCGCGCCGATGAGGCTGCGTATGCTGTTGAGCGGGTACGGGGGCATTGGCCCGGTGTGACTTTGGAGTTCATTCTGACCTCGCTGCCGATCACCGACCCGGAATGCAAGGCAAGGTTTGCTGATGGTCTGCGGAGGGCTGGCCTGGCGGACTGACCCGAGGAGGGTGCATCATGATGCACCGATCCACGACACCGCGAACGAGGTGGAACAAGTTCCACCCTACGGCTGCCTCAGACCTTCGTTGCCACCGCCGGTGGGGTGCGCATGCTGCGGGCCGCCGCCGCCTCGCGGTGCGAGATGTAGGTGACCGCCGCCACGACGATGCCGCCGCCGATGAAGACATAAGGATCCAGCGCCTCGCCGAAGACCAGGGTGCCGAGTAGCGCCGCCCAGACCAGTTGCAGGAACCCGACCGGCTGGGTCACGGTCAGGGGTGCGGCCTCGATGGAGCGGGTCAGGGTGTAATGCCCGGCGGTGGCGAAGGCCGCAGTCAGAGCCAGCCACGCCACCTCCTCCAGCGTCGGATCGCGCCATTGCAGGATCGCGCCGGGCAGCAGCGTCAGGGTGCAGAACAGCGACAACATGCCGACGATCAGAATAGGGCTGGCGGTGCGGGTCAGACCCTTGGCCAGCAGAAATGAGGCGGCAAATAGCGGTGCTGCTACGAGCTGGGCCAGCTGACCGGACGATATTTCCTGGAAACCCGGCCGCAGGATGACCATCGCGCCGATAAATCCGGCAACGACCGCCATGATCCGGCGCAGATGCAGCTTCTCGCCGAAAAAGAAAGCCGCGCCGATGGTCACGAAGATCGGCGAGGTGTAGCCCAGCGCTGTGACCTCGGCGATCGGGACGCGGGCCATGGCGTAGAACCACAGAATCACAGCGATACCATGCAGGAGGCCGCGCCCGGCGTAGATCTTCATCTGCCCGGCGCTGGGCGGCTGACGCAGCAGCGGCAGGAACGCCGGCAGCACCATAACCAACCCGATCGAGTAGCGCAAAAACGCCGCCTCGACCGCCGGGATATCCGAGCCGAGATGGCGCACGATGCCGGTGACGCAGACAAACAGTACCGTGGTGATCAGCATCCAGCCGATACCGACAAGGGTGCGGTCGCGGGCTGGCGCTTCGGCTGTGGTCATGTCCTCCGGTCTCCGTTGGCAGGCGCCTGCGCCGGACCCCTCCCCGACCCTCCCCTTGTAGGGGAGGGAGAAGGAAACCCGACACCGGTGTTGGCGTCCCCTCCCCCGGAAAGGGGGAGGGACAGGGAGGGGGTCCGCAGCGGTGCCGCGAGAGCACCGCCAGATTCAAATATCCAGGTTCTGCACCGACAACGCGTTGTCCTGGATGAATTGGCGGCGTGGCTCGACGACATCGCCCATCAGCTTCGAGAATATCTCGTCGGCCTCAGCCATGTGCTCGACACGCACCTGCAACAGCGTCCGCGCCTCGGGGTCCAGCGTTGTCTCCCACAGCTGATCGGCGTTCATCTCGCCCAGGCCCTTGTAGCGTTGCAGGGCCAGGCCCTTCTCGCCCTCGGCCATGATCACGTCAATCAGCTCCGACGGCCCGCGGATCCCGACCTCGCGGTCCTTGCGGGTCAGTTTCGCCGGGGTGGCATAGGTCTCGGCCAGATCGGGGCCCATGGCGGCGAGGCGGCGGGCCTCGGCCGCCCTGAGCGCAAAACCGTCGACCGAGTGGGTCTGGGCGACGCCGCGCACCACCCGGATGAAACGCACGCCGCCGTCGTCGGTCGTCTCGCCTTGCCAGCCACGCTCGGTATCGGGCGCCATGCTATCCAGCCGCTTGGCCACGCGAGTCGCCTCCTCGGCGCTGATGTGCGGGCGCAGCACGCCCTCGATCGCCATCTGTTCGATGACAAAGCGGGGGTAGTTGGTCGGGAAAGCCGACAGCACATCGCGCACCCGTCGGGCTTCCTCGGCCAGACGGCGCAAATCCTCGCCGACGATCTGGGCGCCGGAACCGAGCGTCAGCATGGCCCCCTCGATGCCCTCGCCGGTCAGGTAATCCTCCAGCTCGCCCTGGTCCTTGCAATAACGCGAGCTGCCGCGCCGTGCGACTTTGTAAAGCGGCGGCTGGGCGATGTAGAGGTAGCCGCCCTCGATCAATTCCGGCATCTGGCGGTAGAAGAAGGTCAGCAACAGGGTGCGGATATGGGCGCCGTCGACATCGGCGTCGGTCATCACGATGACCTTGTGGTAGCGCAGCTTGGCGATGTTGAATTCTTCGCGGCCGATGCCGGTGCCAAGGGCGGTGATCAGCGTGCCGATCTCCTGGCTGCCCAGCATCCGGTCAAACCGCGCCCGCTCGACATTGAGGATTTTTCCGCGCAACGGCAGCACCGCCTGATTGTAGCGTGACCGGCCTTGTTTGGCCGACCCGCCAGCGCTGTCGCCCTCGACCAGGAAGATCTCGGACTTCGACGGGTCTTTCTCCTGGCAATCGGCCAGTTTGCCGGGCAGCGAGGCGATATCCATTGCGCTTTTGCGCCGGGTCAGTTCGCGGGCCTTGCGGGCCGCTTCACGCGCCACCGCCGCCTCGACGATCTTGCTGACGACCAGGCGCGCCTCGATCGGGTGTTCCTCGAACCATTCGGCCAGCTTCTCGTTCATCAGCCCCTCGACGGCCGGGCGAACCTCGGACGAGACCAGCTTGTCCTTGGTCTGGCTGGAGAATTTGGGGTCGGGAACCTTGACGCTGAGCACACAGGTCAGACCTTCGCGGGCATCATCGCCGGTCAGAGCGACTTTCTCCTTCTTGGCGATTCCGGACGAGGTGGCGTAGTTGTTGATGGTCCGGGTCAATGCGCCACGGAAGCCCGCCAAATGGGTGCCGCCGTCGCGCTGCGGGATGTTGTTGGTGAAGATCAGCATGTTCTCATGGTAGCTTTCGTTCCACCACATCGCCACATCGACCACAATTCCGTCGCGCTCGCCATTGATGACCACCGGGTTGGTGGTGATCGGCGTCTTCGAGCGGTCGAGATAGCGCACGAAAGCCTCGACGCCGCCTTCGTAGTACAGCTCCTGCTCAACCACATCGGCGTGGCGCTGATCGCGCAGGATGATGCGCGTGCCGGAATTCAGGAACGCCAATTCCCGCAGCCGGTGCTCCAGGGTCTTGTAGTTATACTCGGTGTTGGTGAAGGTCTGGTCGGAGGCCAGAAAGCGCACTCGGGTGCCCTTTTGCCCATCGGCGTCGCCGACCACCTCCAACGGCTTGACCGTAAAACCACCCTCGAAGCGGGCGTAGTGCTCCTTGCCGTCGCGCCAGACGGTCAGGTCGAGCCATTCCGACAGCGCATTGACCACCGAGACGCCAACCCCGTGCAACCCGCCCGAGATCTTGTAGGAGTTCTGGTCGAACTTTCCACCAGCATGGAGCTGGGTCATGATGACCTCGGCGGCCGAGACGCCCTCCTCGGCGTGGATATCGGTCGGGATACCGCGGCCATTGTCGCTGACCGAGACCGAGCCGTCGGCGTGCAGCGTGACCTTGACCAGATCAGCGTGGCCGGCCAACGACTCGTCGATCGCGTTATCCACCACCTCGTAGACCATATGGTGCAAGCCCGAGCCGTCATCGGTATCGCCGATATACATTCCGGGCCGTTTGCGCACCGCCTCAAGCCCGCGCAACACCTTGATGCTGTCGGCGCCGTATGCCTCTGGCCCATTCTCTGGCCCATCCTCAGGAGGCGTGTCATTCTGCTCGTTATCGGACATTCGCTGTCTCGTTCTCTGGAAGCATTCAGGGTGTAGGAGTGGACTGGCTCGGCAAGGTCAGGCTGCCGTCGGCGGCCAGCGGGAACATCGGCACATGGGCGAATTCCCAGGCGTGGCCATCGGGGTCGGCGACACAGGCGACATAGCCGCCCCATGGGGTGTCGTTGGGCAGCTTCAGTGGTGTGGCACCAGCCGAGACCGCCTCGGCGAACAGCCGGTCAACGGCCTCGCGCGTGTCGAGGTTTTGGGCCAGCGCCATCGCGCCGGGTCCGTTGCTGAGGTCGCGCCCCAGATCTTCGGTCATCAGCGCCCTGGGGTAGAGAGCCAGCACCATCCCGCCGAGCTGGAAGAAGGTGATCTCGTCCATGCTCTCTCCAGCGCGTTGCCAGCCCAGCGCCTCGTAGAAGGCGGTGGTGCGCTCGATGTTCTCGACCCCGAGGGTGATCAGGCTAACCCGCTGGTCCATGCCTAGTGCCCTGCAACGGCGGAGATGCCGCCGTTCTCGGTGATCCTCAACCGGATCGCGTCACCGCCCAGCCCGTCGAATAATTCCGGCCCGGTTCCGGTCATCCAGGCTTGGGCCCCCAGCGCTTCGATCTCGGCGAACAGCGCCTTGCGCCGCGCGGCATCGAGATGGGCCGCGACCTCGTCCAGCAGCAGGATCGGCGGCGCGCCGGTGGCTCGCGACAGTGCCCGGGCATTTGCCAGACACAGCGAGATCAGCAGCGCCTTCTGCTCGCCGGTCGAGCAGGCGGCGGCGGGCATGTTCTTGGCCGCGTAGACCGCTGTCAAATCGCTGCGATGCGGACCAGTGAGGGTGCGCCCGGCAGCGGCATCGCGGGCGCGCGAAGACGCCAGCGACCGCGACAATGCAGCGGCCTCCTCCGCCTCCAGCTGGTCAAGATCATCGCCCGCGCCAAGGGCTTGAGAAAAGCGGATTTCCATGTCACCGAGAATAGACAATTCTGCGCGCGGAAACAATGTTTTCCCCCCGATTCCGGTGTCATTCTGGGCATCAATCAGCCGAATCAGCGAATCAGCGCGGGCGCGGGCGATCCGGGCCCCCGCGCGAGCCATTTGCGCCTCCAATCCGCCGAGCCAGGCCCCATTCGAACCGGGGTCCCGACCGGGCTCCTTCAACAGCCGGTTGCGGGCCCGCATGGCCTTCTCGTAGGTCACCGAGGTCTCAGCGTGGTGGGGGTCGAACCCCAGGGCAATCCGGTCGAGAAACCGCCGCCGGTCGCCCGCCCCCTCTAGCCAAAGCCGGTCCATCGCCGGGGTCAGCCAGACCATCCGGACCCGCTGGCCAAGGGCTGTCTGGGTCGCCGGCTTGCCATCGATCTCGACCGTGCGCCGGGTCGCCTCGCCACCCCCAACTCCAGTCGCGACACCGGTGGCGATCTCGATCACCCCGATCGGAATTGCGACCGCAGCCCGAACCCGCCAGCCGACATTGTCCGGCCGCCTGACAACCTCGTCAGCCCCGGCACGGCGCAGCCCTCGCCCCGGCACCAGCATCGAGACCGCCTCAAGGATATTTGTCTTGCCAGCCCCGTTGACGCCGTGCAGCGCCACCGAGGCCCCGCCGGTCTCGATGGTACAAAGTTCGTACGAGCGGAATTGCGCGAGTTTGAGGGTGAGGACGGAGATGCGGGCGGAAGCGGTCAATGCCCTACCCTCACCAACGTCACGACACGATCAGGCTGCATCATGGCGACGAACTTCCCGCAACCGCGGGAATGACGGCCCCGAATGGGACCTCACACCCGCATCGGCATCACGACATAGACGGCGGAGGCATCGTCGCCCTCGCGCACCAGGGTCGGATCGCCGGGGTTGTTGAACAGGAAGACAGCGTTCTCGCGGTCGACCTGACCGGCGATCTCAAGGAGGTATTTGGCGTTGAAGCCAATCTCCATCGGCTCGTCGGGATAGGCAACCACCAACTCCTCGGCGGCACTACCGGCGTCCGGGCTGTTGACCGACAGGGTCAGCTTGTCGTGATCCATCGACAGCTTGACCGCGCGCGAGCGCTCCTGGCTGATGGTCGCGACGCGATCGACGGCGGCAGCGAAGTCGGCGGCATCGACCTCCATCCGGCGGGTGTTACCGGTCGGGATCACCCGTGTGTAGTCGGGGAAAGCGCCGTCGATGACCTTCGAGGTCAGCACCAGCCCATCGACCGAAAAGCGGATCTTGGTCTCGCTGACCGAGACGGTGATCTGCGCCTCGTCGTTCTCCAGCAGCTTGCGCAGCTCGCCGACCGTCTTGCGCGGGACGATCACGCCGGGAGCGGCTTCCGCACCGGCAGGCAGGTCGGCGTCGATCCGCGCCAGGCGGTGGCCATCGGTCGCCACTGCGCGCAGCACGGGCGCCCCGGCCTCGCTGGCGACATGCAGGTAGACTCCGTTGAGGTAGTAGCGGGTTTCCTCGGTCGACACGGCGAATTTCGATTTGTCGAACAGTCGGCGCAGCACCGGTGCGGGGGCTGAATAGGTGCAGCCGTACTCGCTGGAGGCCATCACCGGGAAGTCCTCGCGCGGCAGGGTAGCCAGCGAGAACCGCGACCGCCCGGCGACCACATCGAGCCTCCCCGTCGTCGCATCCGATGACATCGAAAGCTGGGCGCCCTCGGGCAATTTGCGCACGATCTCATGCAGAAGATGCGCCGCCACGGTCACCGCACCGGGCTTTTCGACAGCACCGGCGATCTCCTCAATGACCTCGATGTCAAGATCGGTGGCGCGCAGGCTGACCTTGCCGCCCTCGGCCTCGATCAGGACATTGGCCAGGATCGGGATGGTGTTCTTGCGTTCGACAACGCCCTGAGCGCGGCTCATCGCCTTCAACAGTGCGGCGCGTTCGATTGTGACCTTCATCGCCTAACCCATCCCTCGACGTTACCGCGACCCTGCGGCCTGCATGATTAGCGGGATGATCAGACTAGTCATTTCAGGTGGGGATTCAATGCCCGATTGGGACTGATACGCTACAGAATCAGGCTAGATTCACACAAGATACTGGGGTTGGAGGGTATTACCCCTCCAACATGCGCCGCAACAGCTCGATATCATCCGCAAGCTGGCTGTCGGTCTCGCGCAGCTGCTCGACTTTGCGCACCGCGTGGATCACAGTGGTGTGATCCCGGCCACCAAAACCGCGGCCAATCTCGGGCAGGGATTTCGAGGTCAGGCTCTTGGCCAGAAACATCGCCACTTGACGAGGTCGCGCCACCGCTCGGGCGCGCCGGGCCGAGATCAGATCCGACAGGCGCAGGTTATAATGGTCGGCGACCTTGCGCTTGATCTCGTCGATGGTGACCTTGCGGTCGGCGGTCCTGAGCAGGTCGGCCAGGCATTCCTGGGTCATATCCAAGGTGATCCGCCGCCCAACCAGGGAGGCAAAGGCGAACAGCCGGGTCAGCGCGCCCTCCAGAACCCGGACATTCGAGCTGATGCGGTGGGCGAGGAATTCCAGCACCTTGGGGTCGTATTCGAAGCTCGGGTTGTTGGCGGCAATGGTCTCGGCCTTCGACTGCAGGATCCCGAGGCGCAGTTCGTAGTCGGTAGGGTGGATGTCGACCACCAGACCCCATTGCAGCCGTGAGCAGATGCGCTCCTCAAGCCCGTCGATCCGCTCCGGGCTGCGGTCGCCAGAGATCACGATCTGCTTTTTCTGATCGATCAGGGCGTTGAAGGTGTGGAAGAATTCCTCCTGGGTCGAATCCTTGCCGGCGATGAACTGCACATCGTCGATCATCAGCACATCGACCGAGCGGAACTGGCGCTTGAAGGTCATGGTATCGCGGAAGCGCAGCGCCTGGACAAACCGATACATGAAATGCTCGGCCGAGAGAAACAGCACTTTGCATTTTGGCCGGTTGCGCTTCAGGTGCCAGCCAATGGCGTGCATCAGATGGGTCTTGCCGAGGCCGACCCCGCCATAGAGGAACACCGGGTTGAAGGTGGCGTCGGCGGTCTCGGCCACCCGCCGGGCGGCGGCGTGAGCCAGTTCGTTCGGCTTGCCGACAACGAAGCTCTCGAATGTGCAGCGGGGATCGAGCGGGGCGGATTGCAGGTCTTCGTCGGCCGGAACTGGCCCATATCCGTTGCCCGGAGCCGTCTGAGGGGTATTTTCAGGGTAATCAAACTGCGCCGCTGGAGTGTGGCCTTCGCCATGCCCGCCATTCGTGGCGGCGGCAACCCGCTCGCCCATGTTGGGCGCAAAGTCGGCCTCGGACACGGTTAGCGTGATTCGACGCAACCCAGGCGCGAGTGACTGCAATATCCGAAGCAGGTGCAGCCCATAGTTTCGCTCGACCCAATCGGCGAGAAAGCCGGTGCTTGCCGACAGAACCGCAAGATCGCTTTCAATCGACCGCAGCCGCAGTGGCCGGATCCACTGGGTGACGCAATTCACCCCCAGTTCACGCTCTGCCCGGTCCAGCGCTCTCGTCCAAAGCTCGTCGAGCTTCACGTCACTGCGTGAACTGCCTTTTGCCCCCCGGTCTTTCATCTCGCTCCCTGTCTTTTTTCTTATTATTTCTTACGCCGACGGCTCCTCGGCCGCCGCAAACGCGCGCCCTATTTCTGCCGCCACGGCAACCCACGAGCCTTCCAACCACCGGCCCGGCCGCGATGACCATTCTGATCGAGGTCACCCTCGAATCCCTCAGCGACATTTGTGCAATGCGCCGCCATACCCTGCTCCGCCAGTGTCTCTGCTACCTTTTGCGCTGCCGCCATCGAACGGGCGCCAGAGCGGCAGATGAACAGCAGCCGCGACGGCGGTTTGCCGCCCACCCGGGCCATCAGTTCGTCAACAAAGGCTGGATTACGCGCCATATTTGGATACGCCACCCACTCGATCGGCCAAACTTGGCGATCGAGCGCCGAGAGATCGGGCAAACCAACGAAAGCCCACTCGGCGAGCGTACGCACATCGATCAGTGCAGTTTCAGGGTCGGATTCAAGGAGACGATAGGCCTCGGCCGGATCAACTTCATCAATGATTGATCGGTCCTCCGACATCGATACCGTCCGTCCCTGATTCCATTCCCCAGTCCCTAGAGTTCCAGACCTAACGGGTCAACCAGATTCGGAGCAATAGCTTTTCGATGCGCAGGTTGAATTATTATCGATAATGCAGTAAAACATAAATTAATTCTTCGATCTATTGACAATAATACACCCACAGCTGAATAATTCCAGCCGTGAGTAATTTTGAATATTTGATATTATTGGGACCCGGAGACCCGAATCCATCATGGCCGGATGATAGCCAAAAACATCCCGGAGGGACACGTGAAGGAAACAGGAACATTGCCATCAGGTGGTAAAAGTACGAAAGCCCGCCGCCTGGATGGCAACGGGCCCCGTGGCCGCCGGCAACAACCCGTGCTGTCAGGCAGTCCCAGCCTTGTCAGGCAGTCATCGTATTGATGCGGTGGTGCAGCCGCGAAACCTTGCGGCTAGCGGTGTTGGCATGAAGAATACCTTTGTTGGCGCCGCGAATGATTTCGGGCTGAGCCACCCGCAACGCCTCGAGCGCGGCGCCCTGGTCACCGGAGACGATTGCCTCCTCGACCTTGCGGATGAACGTGCGAACGCGCGAGCGGCGCGCTTTGTTTACCACGGTGCGCCGGTCGATCTGACGAGCGCGCTTTTTCGCGGATGGCGAGTTGGCCATGCTTTATATCCGTTTCCTGTCTCTCAAAGATGAGCGGCGGGGATACACGAAGCGTCCGCACCCGTCAACGGTCAAGTCCGGCTGTAGTTTTGGGCGGCTATTCGCCGGTGAAATTCGGCGTCCGCTTGTCGATGAACGCCGCCATGCCCTCGGATTGATCAGCGGTCGCGAACA
>Ga0307379_10001543_pt1 | contig 36209 bp, 26 predicted proteins | sample UN2MG_FD_202237 | JGI IMG/M metagenome (GOLD analysis project Ga0307379, IMG submission 202237) | Soil microbial communities from Risofladan, Vaasa, Finland - UN-2 | ecosystem: Environmental > Terrestrial > Soil > Coastal area > Acid sulfate soil | place: Finland: Risofladan, Vaasa | collected...
CGTCACCGGCGCGTCGGCGGGGCCGCGCGACCAATCGTCATCCGAGACTGCCACGCGCAGACGATGGGTTTGGTCTTCCTTCGGTGGCACAGGATTGCATCCTGTGGCTTCTCGCAGGTTAGAAACCTGCGCCACCCCAGACATGAACCTGCCGGTCATGTCCCACCCGCGCTCATCTGCTCCAGGGCGTCGAGCAGGCGATCAGCCCCCGGGTTCTCCGCGACGGGCGAGACGTAGCTGTAGCGAATGACGCCCCGGGGGTCTATGATGAACAGCGCGCGCTCGGCGATGCCGTCGTCGCGCATGACCCCGAACTTCTCCGCCACCGCTCCCTTGGGGTGGAAATCCGCCAGCAGCGGGAAAGCTATCCCTTTGGCCTGCGCGAACGCATCCGCCGACCACACGTTGTCCACCGAGATGGCGATGACCTGGGCGTTGAGACGCGCGAACTCGTCGCGCGCCTCCTGGAACAGGCTCAGCTCGTCGCCGCATACCGGGCTGAACGCCGCCGGGTAGAACGCGATCACGACGTGCTTGCCCTGCTTCAGCAGCTCCGACAGGCGAACCGTAGTATCGCCGGTGGCCTTGAGCTCGAAATCCGGGGCCCTGGCTCCCACTTGCAACGCCGACATGGGTCACCTCCTCGGTATCCACACATGGCGATTTGTAGGGGCGCCGGGCGAGACGCCCGGCCTACCGATCCCGACCTATACAGGAGCGCACCGCGGCGACAACTTCCTGCTTACCCGCCATGACGCAGGCCTCCAGCGGCTCCGCGAAGGGTACCGGCGCGAAGCGCGAACCCACGCGCACCGGGGGCGCCTTGAGATCGCCCCACGCGCGCTCGGTCAGTTGCGCCACCACCTCGGCCCCGAATCCGCCGTAGGTCACCGCCTCGTGCGCCACCACCAGCCGCCCCGTCTTGCGTACCGAGTCCACGACGGTTTCGAAGTCCGCCGGCAGCAGGGTGCGCAGGTCTATGACCTCCGCCTCGATCCCCTCCCCTGCCAGCTCCTGGGCGGCCTCGAAACACGCGCCCGCCATCGCCGACCACGAGACGAGCGTCACGTCCGTGCCCTCACGCATGACCCTGGCCACACCGATGGGCTCGAGCGTCTCCTGCGCGGGGATGGGGCCGGTGGTCTGGTAGAGGGCCTTGTGCTCGATCACCACCACCGGGTTGGGGTCGCGGATAGCGGACTTGAGCAGCCCGCGCGCATCGGCGCAAGTGCCGGGCATGACGACCTTGAGGCCGGGGATATGGGTGACCCAGGCCTCCAGGGATTGCGAATGCTGGGCGGCATATCCATGCCCGCCGGCGGAGGTGCGAATGACCACCGGGATGCTCAGTTGCCCCGCGCTCATGTAGCGCAGCTTGGCCGCCTGGTTGGCGATGGCATCGAGGGCGATGGAGAGGAAATCGCAGTACATGATCTCCGCCACCGGGCGCAGGCCGCCGATGGCGGCGCCCACCGCCATACCGGCGATCGCCGCCTCGGAGATCGGCGTGTCCAGCACGCGCTTGTCGCCGAACTCGCGCAGCAGGCCGCGGGTCGCCCCATAGACGCCGCCATAGACTGCGATGTCCTCGCCCATCAGAAAGACCCGCTCGTCGCGCTGCATCTCCTCGCGCAGGGCGGTGCGCACCGCCAGCGCGTAGGCGACCTCGCGCATACGGGTCTGCTCCGGGGCGGAGACGTCAGCCTTCGGGGGCATAGACGTCCTCCAGCGCCGACTCCGGCGGCGGCGGCGGGCTGAGCTTGGCCGTTTCCGCCGCCTGCTCGATCTCGCGGTGCACGCGATCACGCAGCGCCACGAGCTGCTGCATGTCCACCGCGCAGTCGTCGGTGAGCTGGCGCTCGGCGAGGTGGACGGGGTCGTGCTCGCGGAACTCGTCGCGCGCCTCGTCGGGCGGGCGGTAGCGCAGAGTGTCGCTGGTATAGTGGCCGACGAAGCGATAGGTGTTGGCCACCAGCAGCACCGGCTGCTGGTGGCTGCGGCAGACCTCGGCGGCGCGCTGGGCCGCCTCGAATACCTCCCCGACCCGCATACCGTCCACGGTCTCGTGCCAGATGCCGTAGGCGGCGGCGCGGTCGGCAAGGTCGGTGACGGCGCTGGCGCGCTCCACCGAGACCGAAATGGCGTAGCGGTTGTTCTCGCAGATGAGGAACAGCGGCAGCTTCCACAGGGCCGCCAGGTTGGCGGATTCGTGGAAGGCGCCGGTGTTGATGGCGCCGTCGCCGAAGAAGACGGCGGTCAGGCGCCCGTTGCCCAGGTACTTGGCGGCGAAGGCGAGGCCGGCGCCGATGGGGAGGTTGGCGCCGACCACCGGGTTGCAGCCGACGAAGTCGGTTTCCATGTCGGCCAGGTGCATGGAGCCGCCCTTGCCGCGGCACACGCCGTCGCGGCGGCCCAGGATCTCGGCGTAGATGCGCGCCGGATCGGAGCCCCGCAGCAGGCAGTGGCCGTGACCGCGGTGGGTGCTGAGCACGTAGTCCGGTGGCTGCAGGGCGCGAATGACGCCGACGCCGACCGCCTCCTGGCCGATGTAGAGGTGGGTGAGCCCGCGGATGAGGCCGGAGGGGAAAAGCTCATCGTTGATCTTCTCCTCGAAGAACCGCACGCGCAGCAGGTCCTCGTAGAGCGCCAGGAGCTGCTCGGTGGACGGCCGCGCCATGCTACTCCCCTTCCTCGCCGGCCCAGTCCTCGAGGCGGGGCATGAGCGCGGCCAGGAACTCCGCGCCGACCGCGCCGTCCACGACGCGGTGATCCACGGTCAGCGTCAGCCACACCGTCGAGCGCGCCGCCACCTCATCGCCCACCACCAGCGGACGCTTGGCGATGGGGCCGATGGCCAGGATCCCGGTCTGCGGGGGGCTGATGATGGCGGCGAAGGCCTCGATGCGCTTGGGGCCGACGTTGGAGATGGTGAACCCGCCCCACTGCTGGTAGCTCGCCCGCAGCCGACCGCCGCGGGCGAGCTCACTAAGCTCGTGCGCCTCCTCGCTGATCTGGCGCAGGGGTTTGCGGTTGGCGTCGAACAGCGTCGGCAGCAGCACCCCCTGGTCGGTTTGCACCGCGAAGCCCAGGTGCACCGGCTTGAACCGCTTGACCCCCTCCTCCGCGTACCACGCGTTGAGCATAGGGAACTCGGGCAGCAGGCGCGCCACGATGTAGATGAACAGGTCGTTAAAGGTCGGCGCCCATCCGTCACCCGCTCGCTTGAGCCGCTGGCGATAGGCCACCAGCGCGCTCGCATCGGCGTGGGCGAAGAGGTCGAAATGCGGGATCTCCCGCCGGCTCTTGCCCACGCGCTCGCCGATGGCGACGCGCGTCGTGGTGTGGGGTATCAGCTCGAACTCTGGCGCCTGCTTGGGAACATCCATTTTGGGTTGCAGTTACCTCCTCGCAGTATTTTCGCAGGCGCCAGGACCGGTGTCTGCCGATCGGCGCGAATGCGAGCCGTCACGTCATTCTGAGGGAGCCTGGCGACCGAAGACTTGTCCGCCCGTGGCGGAATCCCCTATCGGAGTTGCGCAGGAGGTAGGGGATTCTTCGCCTGCGGCTCAGAATGACATCTGAGCGACCATCCGCGTCCATGCGCTGCCGGCGCTGCGCCCGGTTATCGCCCGCGGGCCTGCGCCAGACGCCGGGCCACGTCGTCCCAGTTGACGAGGTGCTCCATGAACGCCTGGGTCCACTGCGGTCGCTTGTTCTGGTACTTCAGGTAGTAGGCGTGCTCCCACACGTCGAGCGCGAGCAAGGGCGTAACCCCCCATTGGGTCAGGTTCTCATGCTTCTCCGCCTGCAGCACCACCAGCGCGTCATCCGCTTGGCGATGGGCGAGAATGCCCCAGCCCGAGCCCGCCACCGCGTTGGTCGCCGCCAGGAATAGGTCCTTGAACCCCTGGAAGCCGCCGAACTGCTGCTTGATCGCCGCCGCCAGCTCGCCCGCCGGTTCACCCCCTCCGCCCGGCTTCATGTTGCTCCAGAACAGCGAATGCAGGATATGCCCCGAACCGTGAAACGCCAGCTCCGCGCACACCGCCTTGGCGGCGCCGAAATCGTTCGCCTTCAGCATCGCCGCGACCTTCTCCTCGGCCGCGTTGAGGCCCTTGACATAGCCCGCGTGATGAAGGTCGTGATGCAGCTGCAGCGTCTGCTCGTCATAGTGCGGCTCCAGCGCGTCGTAGGAATACGGGAGATCCGGCAGTGTGTGCTCGCCCGTCATGTGCCCATTTCCTCCTTGCATGGGTAGAGCGCGGCGGTGCCTCGCCGCGCGGATTGTGCGCCAGCTTGTCGGGCGCGCCGTCGTTGGCGGTGGCCGCGTGGCGTGGATGCGGCAGGTTTCGTCCACAATCGCCATCTCCGGGCCCGGTCTCCCGCGTGGTTCGCGTCCGCTCCGGCGTGTTCCTGTCGCAATCGTCGCTCATGCTCGGCGGCGCGCAGGAGCAAGCGCCTGGCGACGCGAGGCATCAAGCCGCCTCGGCGGTTGCGACGCCCGTGTCCGCCGCCTCTACCGCCAACCCGAGCGCGAGCGCGGGCGATTACCCCGCCGCCGGCCCTGGTCGCTCCGAGTAGGTTGAATACGCCGCCGCCCGCGGGTCGCTGGCCACAGCGCCGAACTCCTCGATACACCGCGAGCAGTGGTCCTCGCCCCCGCGCGACGCGCAGCGCAAGGCCTGCGTCAAGCTCACATCGTGTGCCATGCCCTCAGCCGGCCTTCGGCCGGCATCAGCGGTCCTTCCCGAGGTCATCCCTGCGACTCCTTTGACTGACTCGTTGCTGCCGTCGGCGGCCACGCGTCGCGGAGCAGTCTCGTCCGCAGACCCGCGACCACTGCGGCCGCCCGATTGGCTCGCGACTGGCCGCTACCAGCGTAGCAGGAACCACGGCGGTTGTGAACCGTAGTCTGTTGCCGCCGCGCAACACCCATGACCAGGCCGGTGACGAGAACGTTCTACGCCTGCGGTAGCTGCGTGGGCGCCGCGCGACAGCGTCATGCAGGAGACGCCCGCGCCATGCCGGAAACAGCGAGCCAATGGGCCCTGGGCGGCTGTCATCGGCGGCCTATTCGCGCCCGACCATCGTGCGAACGAGGACGAGCCAGTGAGCGAAAACGCCGAGACGATGCACGACGTCGTCATCATCGGCGCGGGCCCGGCCGGGGGCACGGCCGCCATCTACGCGGCGCGCGCGCGGCTGAAGACCCTGCTGATAGACAAGGCCAAGCTCGGCGGATCGCTGGCGGTCGCCCCGAAGATTGCCAACTTCCCGTCGGTGACGACGCCGGTGTCGGGCGCGGAGCTGGCGCGGACCATCAAACAGCAGGCGCTCGATTTCGGCGCGGAGTACCTGCAGGCGCCGGTGCTCGGGGTGGATCTCAGCCAGGATACGAAACGGGTATTCACCGGCGAGGGGGTGCTCCTGGGCAAGGCCGTCATCATCGCCACCGGAGCGATGGGGCGCGGAGATCGTGTTCCGGGCGAGGAGCAGCGGGTAGGGCGCGGGGTCAGCTACTGCGCGACCTGCGACGGCGCTTTCTACGACGGTCAGGTAGTGGCGGTGGTGGGCAATAGCGAGGAGGCGGTGGATGACGCGCTGCTGCTGACCAAGTTCGCGGCCAAGGTGCACTTGGTGGCGCCGCCGCCCAAGCTGTGGGTGAGCGATGAGGTGCGCCAAGCGTTGGCGGCGGATCCCAAGATCGAGATGCTGGCGGATACCAAGCTCGTCGAGATCCGCGGGGACGCCCAGGTGCGCGAGATCGTGGTCGGCGCGCCCGAAGGGGGAACGCGGACGCTGGCGGTGGATGGCGTGTTCATCTACCTCGCGGGCAACAAGCCGGTGACCGATTTCCTGGGCGGCACGTTGGAGCTCACCGAGAACGGTTGCATCCGCGTTGACCGCGCGATGGCGACGGCGATCCCCGGGGTCTTCGCGGCGGGCGACGTCCGGTGCACCGAGTTCAGGCAGGCGATCACGGCGGCGGCGGACGGCGCGATCGCCGCCATCTCGGCCGACCGCTACGTCAACCGCCGCGAGAGCTTCCGCCCCAGCCGATAGGCGCGTCGTGGGGCCGGCCGCCATCCGCCTCGCCTCATTGTCGTACCACCCGCACATGCGCCCGGGCTTGTCCTCGAACCCGACAGGGTGCCCTCTTCATCCGTGCGAAGCTGGCGCAAACCCGCATCCGCGAATGGAGATAGCAGCATGAGAGCAGGACTCGCTGTCGCAGTCGTGTTGATGACCGTAGTCGTGACCATGGCTGGCGTGTGCGCGAACCCAGGCGCAGCACAGGATGGCCGGCTCATCGAGCAGGGCAGGCAACTCTGGACGGAGCGTGCCTGCCTGAATTGCCACATGCTGAAAGGTGAAGGCGCGCCCGGCCCCGGCCCGGACCTGACCGATGTCGGCAAGCGGCGAACGAAGGACTGGTTGCGCAAGTGGCTTCGCGATCCACCGGCGGTCAAGCCCGGCACCCTCATGCCGAAGTTCGATTGGAGCGAGAAGCAGCTCGACGGCATCATCGCCTATCTGACATCTTCCGCCTCTACCGCCCCGGCGGCGCCGGCAGCGACGCCGACGCCCGGCCCCAGCGCCGTCGGCGATCCGGTCCCGCCCTCGGCTGGGCAACGGTCGTGGTGGCCGGCCCTGGCCATTGCGGGGGCGATGGGGGCGGTGTCAGGCATGGTAATCGCTGCCTGGCGGCGACAGGCGCGCCGCCAGGTCGGCGAACGGGAGAGATAGCACATCACCGAAAAGGAGGTGAGAGCGGATGAGGACGAAGCTCGCAGTGGCGGTAATGACGGGACTGGTGGTGCTGATGGCGCTGTCGGCGCTGCAAGCGCAGATGATGCACCAGATGCTGACGGAGAAGCAGCAGGTGGCGGCGCTGGACAAGGCCATCGCCGCCGGCAAGCAGGTCTATAGCGATCCCAAGCTGGGCACCAACCGGGCGACCTGCAACTCCTGCCACCCGAACGGCGGCACTACCGGCGGCAAGGTCCAAGCGATGGGCATGGACGTGCCCATCCCCACCCTCAAGGGATCGGCGGCGACCTTCCCCAAGTGGAAGATGGGGGCGGGACGCGTGATCACCCTGGGGGAGATGAACAACGGCTGCATCACCATGTTCCTCAAGGGTAAGGCCCTGGAGCCCAAGGATCCCCGCTACGCGCAACTGGCGGCCTACGTGACCTCGCTGAGCAAGGGCAAGCCGGTCTATCCGCAGTTGCCCAGGTAGGCGAGCCGCAAGCGCATATGTGCAAGGTGACGAGGCGAGCCCTAGCCTCATGGTTCGGGCCCGCCGCCATGCCGAGGGGTGACAGATGAACATCCTGATCGTGTTCGACAGCAGGTACGGCAATACCCACAAGCTGGCGGAGGCCGTAGCCGAGGGCGCGCGCCAGGTGGCGGAGGCGGAGGCGCGACTGGCGCGCCCGCCGGCGTCAGAACCCGAAGCCATCATCCAGCAGAACGAGCGCTGGCAGGCGGCGCACGCCCGGTTCATGCAGGTGCGCGAGGTGACGCTGGATGATTTCCGTTGGGCGGACGCGGTGATCCTGGGCTCGCCCACACGCTTCGGCAACATGACCGCATCGCTCAAGGCGGTGGTGGACGGTTGGGGGCCGCTGTGGATGGAGGGGACGCTGGTGGGCAAGGTCGGGGCCGCCTTCACCAGCAGCTCGACCATGCACGGCGCCAACGAGATCACCATCCTCACCATGTGGCTGCCGTTGATCCACCAGGGGATGGTCATCGTCGGAGTGCCTTATGCGGAGGAGCGGCTGATCTCCACCACCCGCGGCGGGACCCCCTATGGCGCGAGCTCGGTCTCTGGCCCCATGGCCGACCAGGGGCCGAACGAGGACGAATTGGCGATCGCCCGCACCCTGGGCCGGCGCGTGGCCGAAGTGGCGGGCAAGCTCCGGTCGTAGGTGCGCCCAGGGCATCGGGGCAAGCCGACCTGTTCCCGACATAGGGAGACGTTCGCCGGACCGCTAGCACTTCCTGGCCGAAGTCAGCGGATGTGTGGCTGCGTTTGACACAGCGCAGGGCTTGCGGTATCCTGACCTCCACATGCCCTGAGGAGGTCACTGCCACTTGAACTGCATCCTCGTCGTCTTCGATACCCTGCGCCAGGACCACGTCGGCGCCTATGGCAATCAGTGGATACGCACGCCGCACCTGGACGCTTTCGCGCGGGAGAGCGTCGTGTTCACCGCCGCCCACCCCGAATCACTGCCCACGCTGCCGTTCCGGCGCGGGCTCTACACCGGCGCGCGGGTGTTCCCGTTCTCCGACCACCGCCAATACAAGGGCGATTTCGTCGGCGCGCCCGGCTGGGGGCCCATGCGCGAGGAGCGCCCTGCGCTGTCGGAGGTCCTGCACGAGGCCGGCTATCGCGCCGGACTCATCAGCGACGTCTATCACCAGTTCAAGCCGTCGAAGAACTTCCACCGCGGCTTCGATCAATGGACCTGGATTCGCGGGCAGGAGAATGACAAGTACCGCTCCGGCCCGGAGCCGTCGCCGGAGGCGATCGCGGCGCACCTGCCCGCCTCGACCCTGCAGCAGCCACTCGCAGAACGCCGCGGCTACGGCTTGCTGCGCCAGTACCTGATGAACACGGCGGAACGCCGCTGCGAGGAGGACTACTTCGCCCCCCAGGTCTTGCGCGCGGCCGCGGCGTGGCTCCAACAGAACCGCGACGCGGAGCGGCTATTCCTGACGGTTGAATCGTTCGATCCGCACGAGCCGTGGGATCCGCCGGAGTACTACCGCAAGCCCTACGATCCCAGCGGCGATGAGGTGGGCGACGTGACCCTGTCGGGCTACGGCCCGGCGCAGGGACTGACCGCGGCCGAGCTGCGGCGCCTGCGGGCCAACTACGCGGGCGAGGTGACGATGGCCGACCGCTGGTTCGGGGTGCTGATGGAGACGATGGAGCGGCTGGGGCTGACCGAGGATACGATCGTGGTGGTGGTTTCCGACCACGGGCACTGCCTGGGCGAGCACGGCGTGATCTCGAAGCAGGGGCACCCGATGTCGCGCGAGATCGCGGACCTGCTGCTGATGGTGCGGGCGCCCGGCGTGAAACCGGGGCGGAGTGATGCTCTCATCAGCTCGCACGACATCCCGGTCACGCTCCTGCGGCTGATGGGGGTGGAACCGCCGGAGACCATGACCGGCCTCGATTTCTCACCGGTGCTGCGGGGGGATCAGGAGGCGCACCGCGACCACACAACCACCGCCTGGGGGCCGTTCGTGATGGTGCGGGATGCGCGCATGTGGTACAACGCTTTCCTCGGGCGCGAGGCGGAGCGGCTGTACGACCTGCAGGCCGATGCGCAGTTGCGCCGCAACCTCGCCGCCGAGCATCCCGAGGTGTGCGCGCACATGGCCGCCCTAGCCGTAGCCGACGCCGGCGAACCGATCCCGGAGTGGCTGCTGGGCATGCGCAACCAGCCGGGCTGCACCCCGCTGGAACCGGAACTGGCCGTCGAGTAGAGCCGGCGCCGCCCCCGCGGGCGTCTCTTACTTCCTGCTCAGCGCGTCGTAGCCCGCCGCCAGGGCGGCGGTGGCGATGGGCGTGGTCACCAGGGCGCCGAGATACATCGCACTCACGCCTGCGTTCATCAACGTCGTCATCAGGAACGTGAACAGCAGCATCATCCACAAGCGCCCGCGCATCGCATTCCACGCGAAATCGAGGGCGTCCATACCGCCCCGACGCGTATCCACGATGCGCATCAGCGCCAGCCACAGCAGGCTCTGGATGCCGTAGAGGACCGGAAGCCCGATGAGGACGAGCGTGAACGGCAGCGCCACGAGGCTGGCGGCGCCGAGCACCCAGCACACCCAGGTGCACGCCCACCATTGGCGGAAGCCGTCGCCCAGGTGCGCGGCCGTCACCTTGCCGGTGCGCGCCCCCGCCAGGAAACAAGCGTAGATGCCCCCGAGCAGCGCCGGCATCAGGAAAGCGACGAACAGGCCCAGTAGCCCGAACAGGCTCCCCATCGCCGCCAGCGCAATCTTCTCACCGCGGGCGCCGACCGCGTCGGCCGTGATGACGGCGCCGATGATCCCGACGTAGACGAGGATGCCCAGCCCGATGAGGGGGACGAGCATCACCAGCGGGATGGCGATGGAGGGGCCGATGTTGTTGACGAAGACGTCCCAACCGCGCTTGACCCAACCCCCGACATCCACGTCGGGCGGCGCGTAGTCCAGCGCCCGCCCGCAAGACACGCAATAGCGCGCCGCGTCATCCGCTGCGCCGCCGCAATGCGGGCACCTCCGCGCCCCCGGCGGCTGGAGAGGGGAACCCGGTTCCGTCTGCATGGCACTTAACCCCCACCGGGAACGAGTCACAGGGAACCCGCCTCCCGGCAATGATGTCAGAAGCGGTTTCGGGGCGGTGCGTGCCTGCCGCAGCCGCTTGGACCGGTCCGCCAGAGTCTCACAACTGCTCACAATTCCATGTTGACTGTGCCGGCGGCGTCGTTGCCGAAGACGTCTACAAGGCGCACAGCGATGGTGCAGGTCTTGCCGGCCGGCAGGTTATGAGTCACCGTCGTGGGCACGACGCGGGTGCGCCGGCCGTTGCCGCGCAGGGCCTGCCACTGGCTCTTGAAGGTGTAGCCGTCGTACTCCCAATCAACCGCCCAGTAGTCAATGAGTACCGCGAAGTTGTTCTTGGCCAGGGCCAGCAGTTCCTCGCGATCCTCCTGCTTCTGCACCGGGATGTCAAACAGAACATAGCGCTCGATCCCGATGGTGACCTCGGCGGCCCCGTCCTTCTTTTTCTTCACCACTGGCTTCGCCAGGCGCAAGTATGGCTTCTCGTGAAAGACGACCTTGTCGCGCAGCGGCTCGATATCCCCCTCGTCTTTGGCCCTTTTGAGGTAATCGTAGATGTCGGGCGGGATGAAACGGCTCTCGATTCTCACCTTCGCAGGACGCTTCGAGGCCTTCAGCCGGTTCTCAAGCGCCGTGGAATAGTTGTACTCATAGTCCCAGGCAAGGATGACGAGGCGGCGGTAGCCGGTGCCGTCAAGGGCTTCAGCCTGGTGAGCCAGTTCCTCGACTTTCCTGGCGCTTACTGGCCGGTCAGGGTAGCCGACATATACCAATTCCAGGACGCCATCATCAACCTGGCGGGCGCCCAGGTCGTTGGTGCGAGGCCGGGGCGTAGCGCCGTAGAGCTTGAGGATGATGCGCTGCATCTCCCCGATGCGCCCGCCAGTCAGATAGATCATCTCACGCTGGTAGTTGCCGATGTTCTCAATGAGGAAGGGCTTCGCACCATCTTCGACTAGGCGCGTGCGCGCCACCTGTATGGCGGTCTTGCCGAAGTCGCACCCCATCCAGCGCCGCCCGAGCGTTTCTGCAATGGCAAGGGTTGTTCCGGAGCCGCAGAAAAGATCCGCGACGATGTCACCAGGGCTAGATGACGCCTTAATGATCCGCTCAAGCAATGGTTCGGGCTTCTGCGAAGGGAAACCAGTATTCTCATTTCCGCTACTCACGTGGCGTATGCGCCAGACCGTGTCAGGTACTTTCCCCAGCTCATGTCCGTAGGCCTTGCGCACGGACACGCCGCCTGTACCCAGGCCCCCTCCGTAGCCCGCGGACATCACGTCTGCGGAGGCCTCCTCGTATGGCACGCGCACGTCGTCTGCGTTGAACGTCCACTCATCCGATTTGACGTAGCGAAACAGTACGTTGTGCTTGTCTGGAAAGTCGCGACGAGACGCGGACATGCTTGGAAAGTGCCATACGATCTCATTGCGCATATGCCGCACTCCGAAGATCTCATCCATCACCACCTTCACGTAGTGTCCGACGTGCCAATCCATGTGCACGTAGATAGTGCCTGTGTCCGCAAGTAGCCGCTTCATCAATTGAAGTCGCGGATAGAGCATGTCGAGATACGAGTCGCTTCCGCCTGCCCAGAAGTCCTTGTAGGCCAATCGTTCAAGCGCTGAAGGCTGCTTCGTAACCTCATCGCCGGCGATGGTCAGCTGGTAGTAGTAATCCTCGGATGATGCGAACGGCGGGTCAATGTAGATGAGGTTGATCTTCCCCTCGTACCCCTGCGCGAGCAGCGCCTGCATGGCGAGCAGGTTATCGCCCCAGATGAGGCGGTTCATCTGCTGCTTGTCCAGTTCCTCGTCACCGAAAAGGCCGTCGCGGAAGGAGAACGGGAGAGTCGCCGCGTCGCGGGCCGGGTTCGGAATCACCACCTCGGCAGTCTGGAACTCAATGTCGCGCGGGTTGGGCGCGCGGCGGGGCTTGGTGTCCCACACCAGCCGCGCCGAGTCTTTTTTGCGGCGCTCCCCTCGGCTGCGCTCGGGGTAAACAACGCGGTTATTCGCCATAAGGGGCAGCCTCCTCTCCGATCACAAAGAGCGCCCCTTCGGCCTGGGCAATCAACCTGTCGCGCAGAGCGCGGCACTGCGGCACGAGACCCTGAAAACTGAGGCCGCGGTTCTGCTTGAAGAGGCTCTCTGAGAGAATCACGTATTCCCACTTCGAGGGTTGCGGTAGGTCATCCGGGGCACGCACCGTCGAGGCAGTATCACACCAAGCCTGGGCGGCCCGGGCCTTGATGGCCACCGTGGGCGAGTCGAGGTCGCGGTCAGCCTTGGTCTCCACCAGGTAGATGGCATCCGCCTCCCTCACAATGAAATCCACCTCGTACTCCCGGTAGATTGCGTCGGTGTCCCGGTAAGGAATGCGGAGGCCGTGTTTGCGGTCGAGCTTGGCATAGGCAAGATCGGGTGAGGTGTTGAGTGTTTCAAGCATGAAGTCTTTCTCGAACCCACCGCCAACCGCCGAGTAGGGAAGCCGCGGATAGATGCTCCGGTCTGTCGCTACGCTGTGAGATTCCCTGACCATGATTCGCGGCACCTGAGAGAGGCGTTTCCAGATCCCCTGCCGGACCTCGAACTGCGCCTTCTCGGCGGCCCGGAGAATGGCAGTGCGCACCTGGTTGACGACATGGTCAAAGACTAGGGTGAAGTTCAGCACCTGGTAGTCCTCAGGCGCGGTGAAGTCAATCTCCTGGCGGAAGAGATGTCGGGCAGCATACTCGTCCACGACCTCGGCGATCTCTGCCAACTTTCCGGTGAGCAGTTGCACCTTGCCCTCTCTCGCGATGGCGCGCGACGCCTGGCTGAGAAAGAAGTTGTAGTCGAAGTAGGGGTTGTCGAGTTTCCAGGTTCGGGTGCGCTTATCGCTCGGGACGTGGACATCGGATATCGCCAGTTTCCCCAGCATCTGCTTGAGAGAGGCGAAGTCGCCGGGGTAAGCGGGTAGCGCTGATATATCGAGTTGGCGCAGATCGGGGAGGCGACCCTGCTCAAAGATCTGGACCGGCCAGGCTATGTCGTGCGACGGGATGCGCGTTGGGATGGCCTCGACCGGGATGATATCGCCGGTCGTCGTGACGCGACTGGTATCGCCTTCGCCGATGATGTAGCCCTCGCGGCGAAGTTGATCATAGAAGGCACGGAACCGAGGGTGCTCCACGATGAAGAGGAAGTCGAGAGAGTTGGCGGGAATACGGCCCAGCCGAATCTGCTGGTAGGCCTCCCGCTTGGCATCCTGGAACTCAGGATGGCTCGCCGGAGGGAACATCAGGCGAAGCCCGCGACCGACGATCTGCTCCAGGAGAAGGTCGGCCTCGGTCGCCCGGAGCACCACGATCACGCAGATGTTCATCTTGTCGAAGCCTTCCCGCAGCATGAGAACCGAAATGACCACCCGCAGCGGGTCAGCGTCAACGTCAATGGCATCTAGGCAGCGGCGGGCGCCGTCCAGTTCTTTATCCGGAAGGCCGGAATGGATGAGCAGCACCTGCCCCTGGCCATCGTCGTTGACCACATCGCGTTTCCCGTAGGTATTCCCGCGCTCATCGGTAAGGGTGGCGAAGTGGTTCACCACGAGGCCCGCAACCTCGGTCTCCTCCGCCAGCACCAGCATGACTGGCTTCTTGTCTATGCCGCGCTGCCTCAACTCCTCCGCTAATTGCTCCATCTTCCTGCGCCCGATGTCGAGCAGCAGCTTCTGCCCTGGCGAAAGTCCGGTTACCTGTCCGCGCCTGCGACCGCTCTCCGGCTCCGTTCGCTCTGCGCGAAAATCAAGTTCTTCGAGACGCTCGCCGCCGATGGCCTGGCGCTCTTCCAGGAAAAGCTGCTTGACCAGCATGTGGTTCATGGCCTCGAGCAGGGCATAGTCATACACGATGTGGGGGAAGTATTCTCGCTCCGGGCCGCTTCCGAAGAAGGGGGTGGCCGAGAAGTCCAACTGCATGAAAAGGCCCCGTTCGTCGCCGTGCGCCTCAGTCAGTCGGTCATAGAGCACCCCCATGAATTGCCGCCAGACAAGTTCATCGCTTTGGCTGACACGGCTGCCGCGCGGCTTTTTGCCGTGGACATGATGGGCCTCGTCGTTCATCACTACCAGGTCAGGAAACTCTGAAAGGAAGTCTGCGATGATTTCGCCGCGCGACTGTTCCTCCACATCGGCACCGGTCAGTCGGTCCCACAGGCTGCCCTCCGGCGGTTTGAGGCGGAACTGCTGCCAATTCGTGAGGAACACAAACGGGCCGTCGGGAGGCGTAGTATTTGGCCGCACATCTGACGGCTCCAGGATTTCGATGTGGAACTGATCTTGCCACATTGCGCCTGGCGGGATGAACAGTTCCCGGCGATAGTCAGAGGTCTCCGGGTTGCGAAGACCGGTCTTGCGGTCACGCTTGCCCTTAAACGAGTCCAGGAGGCGGTTCAGCACTTCGTGGCCAGGAGTGACCACCAAGAAGCGACCTGAGTAGACTCCTGGACGCTCTCGACGCAAGGCGTTGAAGTATTGCCAGATCAGCAGGGCGGCCAATACCCAGGTCTTGCCGGAGCCGGTGGCCATTTTGAGGCAATACTTGGAGAAGGGGATGTTCTGGACCTCGGCTTTGAGGGCCTGGAATTGCAGCAGGGCCTCCGGTGCGACGCGTTGGTAGAGGCGCGCAAGTGTAGGTTCTTGCAGCGCCTCGTGGCAGTAGATGACAGTTTCGATGGCGCGCTGTTGGCAAAGGTAGAAGCACTCGCCGCTGTCCGGATCACGGTTGAACCAGTAGGAGAGGAGATCGTGGGTTGTCTGGGTGACGCCCGGCCAGCCCTGCTTGCTCCACCCCTCGATGTCGCCCGCGAGCTCGCGAGCCAGGTGGAGTTGAGCGAAAGCGTCATCGGAGGCTCGCTGTCTCATAAGGCCCTTCTTCCCTCTTCACGCACGCTGCCCTTCTTGTGCGACTTGCTCCTGGTGTGTGCACATCGAGCCGGCATTTCACATCCCATGCCTGGGGTTCCGCAACCGCCTTCCGACCCTCGTCGTTGACCAACGCTACTGCCTTGGTGGCGGTATGTTGGAGCCGCTAGTGCACCCGCACGAAGTAGTTGCCGGGCATGCGCCGCACCAGCCCGCGCAGCTCCAGCATGGTGAGGATGGCGTTGACCTGGGACGACGGCAGCCGCGTCTCCTGAATGAGGGAGTCCACGTCTTTCTCATGGAGGGTGAGCAGGGATAGCAGGCCGCCTTCCGCGGATGAGAGATCGTCGGTACGGGGCGCTTCGGCCTTGGGGGCGGCGGGGAGGTCCAGCTCCTCGAGGATGTCATCCACCGATTCGACGAGCTTCGCGCCCTGCTTGAGGAGCTGGTGGGTGCCGCGGCTCTGAACGGTGTTGACAGCGCCGGGAACGGCGAAGACCTCGCGCCCCTGGTCGAGGGCATGGTCGGCGGTGATGAGGGCGCCGCTGCCCTCGGGGGCTTCGACTACGACGGTGCCCAGCGCCATGCCGGCGATGATGCGGTTGCGGGCGGGGAAGCGCCAGCGGTCGGGGCGCGCGCCGAAGGGGAACTCGCTGACCACGGCGCCCTGGGAAGCGACGCGCTCGATCAAGGCGCGGTTGCTCGGGGGGTAGCTGACGTCGAGGCCGCAGGCGGCGACACCGATGGTGCGGCCGGCCTGCAGCGCGCCGGCGTGGGCGGCGGAGTCAACGCCCAGGGCGAGTCCGCTGACTACGGTGACGCCGGCGGCGGCGAGGTCGCGCGCGAGCGTCTCGGCCACCAGCCGGCCGTAGGGGCTGGCGCGGCGGGTGCCGACGATGGCGACCGCGCGGTGGTCCTGCTCGCGGATCTCGCCGCGCACATAAAGCACCGGCGGGGCGCCGTAGATCTGCCGCAGCAGCGCCGGATAGTGCAGATCGCGGATGGTGACGAGGTGGGCCGCCAGCTCCTCCAGCAGGCGCAGGTCTTGGGCGACCGGCGCCTGCGCCGCATCGCGCAGGCGGCGCTCCTCCGACGGCGACAGAGGGCAGACGGAGCGCCATCCCGCCGGCCCGGCAGCCAGCAGTTCTCGGGGAGTGGGGAAGCGCTCAAGCAGCGCCAGGGCCTGCGTCGGCCGCAGCTCCGCTTTACTCAGTGCCACCCATCCCTCGAGGCTCACCTCCGCCTCCCCGGGGTCGGCGTGACCGCCGCGTCCCTATTTCTCGGCAGCCTGGATGATCGCCGGGGCCAGGCCCGGGAACTGCTCGAGGTACTCGCGGCGCTCGCGCTTGAGATCATTGACGTAGTTGTCAACCTCGGCTTGGGAGTAGAAGGAGGTGGGGTCGAACTTGCGGATGTCCACGCCCTCGATCTCCTCCGGCACCTCCATGCCGAGGTAGGACTCCCGGCGCCACTTCACGCTACCGCGCACCGCGGAGCGGAAGAGCGCCGAGCTCTCCGGGATCTGGATGCGCATGACCTCGCGCTTGATGCGGGTGGTGCCGTCGGGCTGTTTCTCGCGGATCTCGCCGACACCGCCGGTGTTGATGAGGTAGCCCTGCACCTTGGGGTGGCGGCGCAGGAACTCGTGGATCCAGTTGGCCTCCGCCGCCTCGTCGCCGACGACGAAGGGATTGGTGCCCACCACGCGCACCGATTCGCCGGCGCGGCGCGGATCGCCAGCGGAGCTCTCCACCGATTCGCCCAGGATGTAGGCCAAGGCCGTCTGCTCTGGGGTCAGGCGCGCGACCATCGGCAGCACGGTGTTGCGACGGGTGATGAAGAACAGCAGCATGCCGTCGGTCTCCTCCGCCGGCGGCAGGTTGATGGTGTCGCTGGCGTGGGGCGCGAGGTTGGCCATTTGCACCACGCCGCGGCCGTTGCTGGTCAAGGTCTCGTCCTGGAAGTCCACGTTGCCGTCGCCGTCCACCATCACGTTCTCGAAGATGGTGTCGGGCTGGATGGCGGCGTTGTAGAGCAGCGGCTGGCCGTGGGGGTCGAGGCCCTCGGTTTTGAGGTAGAAGCCGCGCTCGGTGCCGAGGGCGCTGCCGTCCTCGCGCAGGAAGCAGACGTCGTCCTGCACCACGTCCATCGTCTCGCCGTCGTGGGACAGTCCGTGGTCGTGGCAGGAATGAGTGGTCTTGCCGGTCGCCGACAGCCCGAACAGCAGCATGCTGTAGCGGTGCAGCTTGTGATCGGGCTGGCGCGCCTGCACCATCTTCGCCCCCGCGTGCACGCCCAGCATGCCCTCCTGCTTGGCATACCACATCGCCATGCGCAGGAAGCCCTTCTTCGCCTCCCCCATGTAGTCCGAGCCCAGCACATAGGTCACCCCCTCCTCGGGGAAGACCAGGATCTGGCGATCCTGCTCGGGCCACTCGGGCACGCAGATCCAACTCATGTCCGGGCCGGGGGCGGTGGGCTTGTAGGCGAACAGCGTCTCCCCCCACATGTGGGCGATCTGTACCGCGCTCTTGCTGTACACCGAGACGTACATGGTGCAGTGGGGGCTGAAGGTGTCGTTGTTGCCCATCGTGCGCTCGATGCAGACGAGCTTGGTGCGGTCGAGGTAGCGGTGGAGTTTGCGCAGCGCATCGGGGGCGGCGTCGCGGATCTCCTTCTGGCGCGGGCTGAGCTTGCGCTGGAGCACCCGGTCGCTGCCCAGGTACACCGTCAGGCCCGCGCTGCGGTTGCGCACGTTCGAGGTGAAATTCAGATTCCCGAACTCCGTCACCTGGCCGAACGGCAACGCCCGATCCTTGACCGCGGCGTCCGACAGGTGCTCGACGTTGTGCTGGTGGTACAGCTTCTCCGCCAGTTGCGTAACATCCAGCGCGGTCTTCTTTCGTGCCAAGTGGCGTCACCTCCGGAGCATGCCGTCAGCGCCGCGGGGAGCCGTTCGCCCGGTGCACCGCTGGTCGTCAGCCCAGTGTCGCTGATTCTAGCATAAGCCCCCCGGCGCGCGCAAGCCGGTCTTCGGGCACGAAGGGTCAAGCGATTGCGCTGCGGGCGAGAATCTGCTATCATGCACGTGTCTGCCGGCCTCGAGAAATCGTTCACCGCTGAAGCGTTCGCAGCCATAATCGCAGCACAGGAGCAGGCCATGAAGAGTCGCAGCGCGCGCGCCCATCTCGCACGCGCGCAGCCCAAGGCGGCCCCCTTGGGCGGGGAGCATCGCCGCTACCGCATTCGCCATGAGGTCACCGGCCTCGGGCTGCTCGCCTTGGGGCTTATTGTCGCCCTCAGCACGTTCCCCAACGCCGGCTTCTTCGCGCGCAACTTGCGGGACATCCTGCGGTATCTGGTCGGCGACCTCGGGGCGCTGGCGGTGGCCATCGCCCTGCTGGTGACCGGAACCGCGCTCGTCGCGCAGCGCGACCGCATTCCGATGCGCGCCACCGCCATCAGCCTCAGCGTCCTGTTCGCGGTCGTGCTTGGCCTGTACCAGTTGACCGCGCCGGGCGAGGGAGTGCTCGGGCGCGAGATGACGGCCGAGCCGGGCGGCCTGGTGGGGGTGCTGCTGGCGGAGGCGCTGAGGCCGACGCTAGGACCGGTGCTGGGCGCGATCGTGCTGGTGCTGGCCGGCATCGCCGCCCTGGGGGTGCTGGTGGACACCCCGCTGGCGACCCTGGCCTCCGTTTCCGGGCGCGGCATCGTTGCGGCTGCGACCGCCGCGGTGGCAGGGATGCGCTCCCTGCGCGAACGCCGGCGCCGCCCGCAGCAGCCGACGCCGCGGCCCGAACCGGCCCTGCCGCGGGCGCTCAAGCGCTTGCCCTCGGAGGAAGCGCGCGCGATCGCCCCGCCGCGACCCAGACCACAGCCCACACCCGCGGCGCAGTCGCGGCCGGCCGCGGCGCCCCCGAAAGCGATCTCCCCCCCCGCGCAGCAGTTGACGCTCGCCGACCAGGGGCTGCCGGAGCCAGCCGCGTCATCTCCGTACAAGCTCCCGCCGACGAGCTTGCTGACGCAAGTGGAAAGCCGCCCCGCGCGCGACGACACCTCCGACAACATCGAGCTGGTGGAGAGCACCCTGCGCAGCTTCGGCATTGACGCCAAAGTCGTCGAGATCGAGCGCGGGCCGCGCGTCACCCGCTACGAGATCCAGCCGCCGCCGGGGGTGCGGGTGAGCCGTATCACCAACCTCGCCGACGACCTCGCCCTGGGGCTGGCGGCCCTCGACGTCCGCGTCGAGGCGCCGGTGCCCGGCAAGGGCGTCATCGGCATCGAGGTGCCCAACACCGAGGTCGTGTTCGTCAACCTCAAGGAGATCCTGGAATCCCCGGAGATGAAGGAGCATCCGTCGCCGTTGGCCTTCGCCCTGGGCAAGGACATCTCCGGCCACTGCCGCGTCGCCGACCTGCAGCGCATGCCGCACTTGCTCATCGCCGGCGCCACCAACACCGGCAAGAGCGTGTGCCTCAACTCGATGATCGTCAGCCTGCTCTTCCGCGTCACCCCCGACGAGGTGAAGTTCCTGATGGTGGACCCCAAGCGGGTGGAGCTGAGCCTGTTCGCGGGCATCCCCCACCTGGTGGCCCCGGTCGCCCACGACGCCAAGCAGGCGGCGGGGCTGCTGCGTTGGGCGATCCGAGAGATGGAAGCCCGCTACCAGCGTTTCAGCGATCTGGGGGTGCGCAACATCGCCAGCCACAACGAGCTCGCCGCCGTCGAAGAGGGCTTGCAGCCAATGTACTACCTGGTGATCGTGATTGACGAGCTGGCGGACCTGATGATGCAGGCGGCGACCGAGTTCGAGTCCTCCATCTGCCGCATCGCGCAGCTCGCGCGCGCCACCGGCATCCACCTGGTGGTGGCCACCCAACGCCCATCGGTCAACGTCATCACCGGCACCATCAAGGCCAACATCTCCTCCCGCATCGCCTTTGCCGTCGCCTCCCAGGTGGACTCGCGCACCATTCTCGACATCAACGGCGCCGAGCGTCTGGTCGGCAGCGGCGACATGCTGTTTTACCCCATGGACGCCACCAAGCCCATGCGCATCCAGGGCGCCTACCTCAGCGAGCGCGACATCGGCGTCCTCGTCCAGTACCTCAAGCAGCAGGGCAAGCCGCAGTTCCTGGCCGAGGCCATCGTCTCCCCGTCGGAGAGCGGCGCCGGCGCCGGCATTGACGACGAGATGTTCGACAAGGCGCTCGACTTCGTGCTCTCGACCAAGTACGCCAGCGCCTCCATGCTCCAGCGCAAGCTGCGCATCGGCTACACCCGCGCCGCGCGCCTGGTGGACATGATGGAGGATCGCGGGTATGTCGGCCCTGCCGACGGCTCCCGCCCGCGCGAGGTCTATACGGTGCCGCTGAGCCGGGGCGGGGTGGCGGTCAAGGATGGCGACGACGACCCCGCCGCGGAGGCGGGACCGGACGAAGCGGCGCAGGACTCCCCCCGCGCCGACGGGGAAGAGGAGACTCTCGACGCGGACTAGTCGGTAAAGCGGTTTGTGCCCGCGTCGCATGATGCCGATGGCGCGCCCTGAGAACGACCTCAACGACCTGACCGGCACCGAGTGGATCAAGTTCACGCGCACGTGGTTCGTGTGCGATTCACCGCGCTACCACCGCAACAAACCCACCGAGCTTCACCCCGCCCGCTTCCCCGAGGAGATGGTCGCCGAGTTCTTGCGCTTCTTCACCAAGCAGCGCCAGTTCGTGCTCGACCCTTTTCTCGGCTCGGGGGCGACCCTGGTGGCGTGCTCGGAACAGGGCCGCCAGGGCGTGGGGATCGAGCTGTCGCCGCGCTACGCAACGATCACGCGCCGGCGGCTGGCACAGCTCAGCCTCGACCGCTCATACCAGGCCGTGATCGAGGGCGATGCGGCAGGGATGGCGAGTCCGCAGTTCTGGGCGGCGGCGCGCGATGAATTGCAGGCATGTGGGTTGAGCTTCAAACGGAGGCTGCCGCAGTTCGACTTCGTTATCACCTCCCCGCCCTACTGGAACATGCTGCGCACCAGCCGCGGGGGAGTCGAGTCAAAGCACAAGCAGCGCGCCAAACAGCGGCTCGACACGCATTACTCGGATTCCGCGGCGGACCTGGGCAACATCACCGACTACGACGAGTTCGTCGAGGCGGTGGGGGGTGTGTTCGACCGCGTACATCGCTGCCTGGCGGCGGGGAAGTACCTGGTGGTCGTGGTGCAGAACCTGCGCGCGCCGGGGGGCGAAGTCAAGCCGCTGGCGTGGGACCTGGCGCGGCGCATCAGCCGCAAGTTCTCCTTCCAGGGCGAGAAGGTGTGGTGCCAGAACACCAAGCCGCTGGGCATCTGGGGCTACCCCAAGATCTTCGTCCCCAACTACCACCACCATTACTGCCTGATCCTCCGCAAAACGCCGAAGTAGCCACGGATACACACTGATGAACACGGATGGGAATGGGCGCGCGGTTTCCAATACTGCGAATCCTCGCGACCCTTCGACAAGCTCGGGGCAAGCTCTCACGGAGGTCGCGCCCAGGAAATGGAGCATGGGCGCCCCCGCCTGCGGAATGGTAGGGCGGGCGTCTCGCCCGCCAACCGCATCGCAGCCGAGACGGCTGCGCCACCGTGCTTGCGGCTCGGCGTTGCGCCTTTCCCCAAGCCCGAAAAGGCTATTCGAATTCGATGGGGTCTTCGTCCCCCGCTGCGCCGTGCGCGCTCAGCCAATCGGCGAAGGCGCGCAGGGCCTGTTGGCGTGTGAGGCGCTTGCCGCGAAGGAATGCCTGCAGTTCCGTCAGGCGCAGCCGTGACCCGCTGGGTGGCCGCAGCGCCGCGGCCAGCCACTCGACGACCGGCGGGGTAAAGGCCGCAAGCACCGCCTCGGCGGGCGCATCTGCCAGCAGGTCGAGGGCGCACTGGATGGCCTGCGCCCGATCCACCCCGACGAGCCGGGGTGCCACATTCGCCTGTGTCAGCTCGGTGAGGATTGCACCGATGGTCTGCCGGCATCCAGCCAGTAAGTCCTTGGTTGCAACCAGCTCCACATCCTCGCCCAGGGCCAATCCGCAATCGGGGCACACCGGCTGGTGGCGCAGCGCCTGCTGAAGCCGCCCGCCGGCGCAGTGGCGTTCCATCTGCGCGCGCAGTTTCGCCTCGATGGCCGCGACATCGCCAGCGCACAGCCCCAGGGGAGCCAGCGCGGTGAGGGCGCGCAGCTCAGCGCTCCGGCGCAGATCGGCATAGGGGCGGAACCTGGCAACCGCATAGACCTTGGCGTGATGGCGCCGGTAGCACGCCGCGTAGTCAGAGACGAATGCCGCCGCCTGGCGACGGAAAGCGGCGCACTCGGCGACCAGGTCTTCCCCCCGCGCCAGCATCGCCAGCAGCTCCTCGCGCGCCCGCGCCGCCGCCTCGTCAGGGACGCGCAGCCGCCCATCGTTGAGATAGCGAAACATCAGGATCGCTAGCTCGGCATCGCCACCGAGGAAACCCACCAGTCGCGCGTGATGTCGTAGGGGCAAGGCATGCCTTGCCCCTACCTCCGCGGCGGCGATCAATCCGTCGCGCGCATCGGCGTCAGGTGCTACGGCCCCGGCTAGCTGCTCCGCCGCCGCCAGCGCGCGGCGCGACTCCGCCCATTCCGCCGGACCCTGGCCCAGCGCCTCATAGAGCGTCGTCATCCGCTGTGCGAGCCCCGGGGCGTGTGCCGACAGGTCCTCGGCCCAGCGGCACAGGCGCTCCCACAGATCATTCTGCGCCTCGAAGTCCAACCCCGACGGGGCCTCACCGAACAAGGCGCGCGCCAGCCCCAGCACGGACGCTTCGTCGTCGGGCGCAAGCGGCACCGCCCGCGCGAGGTAGGCGACATGGTCCGACAGCGGGGTGCCCAGGCGCGCAAACGGGATCGGCTTGAGGAAGCCGTCCAGCGCCACCACGTGTCCGGCCCGGACGAGCGCGCCCATCACCAGCTCCACCATCTCCGGCGTCAGGCCCCACTCGCTCTTCTCGATACGCGCGGCGCAGTCGGCGAATCGCACCACGGCTGAAGCATCGAAGGCGTCGGCCGCACTTCGCGGCGGCACCATCTCCAGCGCCGCCTGCGCGGCGGCGCTGGCTGCCACTGCCAGCCGCCAATGTTCACCCTCGCGCCGGGCCAGCCCCAGCGGCTCGACATAAGCCGCCAAGGCCTCCTCCAACGCGGAATCCGGCGGCGGCGCCGCCGCCCCAGCGCGCAGGAAGCCCTCGATGACGAAGGTGCTGCGCTGTTTGCCCGCCAGGCGCTTGCGCGGCGCGATCTCGCGAAAACGGGTGAAGAGCTCGCGCAGCGGCCAGTCGAAAATGGAACCCAGGAGGTCCTCCCACTGGTCGCCGCCGCTGAGCCGCGTCAGGTCGCTGCGGTGGCCGTCGGCCCGCAGCAGCTCGCCCTCCGCATAGGCCTCGGCGACGATGCGCGCCGCCTCTAGGGCCTGGGCCGAGAGGCGCTGCGTCGCCAGCGCAACCAGCTCGCGCCCATGCTCGCCGCCGCGCGTGGTGGGGTCGGCCGTCATCATGCACAGCGCCGCATGCTCGCGCAGCACCTCCAACTCCTCCTCACGCAGCGCCCGCGGCAGCCAGGCCACCAGCGCCCGCGTCCAGCGGCCCGCGACTTGCCGCGCGGCCTCGACCCACGCTTCTCGCTGCTCCTCGATCTCGGCCATGCCGCCGATCGCCAGCCAGCCGCAATCGGGCGTGCCCGGCGCGGCCAGCGTATCGGCCAGGCGCGACAGTTCCGCCACCCGCAGGCGGCGCAGATCGCGGCGCTCGACGGTGACCCGGCGCACGGTGTTCATCCATTCGCACTGCTGCTGCGCCGGGTGGGAGAACCGCGCGAGGGGAAATGCACCCTCGCCGCACGTTGCCGCGGCGTGCTCAAAGATGCGCGAGTCGCGGTCGCCGAGCGCCTGCATCACCTCGTACAGGCGCCGCCGCAGCGCCTCGCCCGCGTCGCTGGTCAGCTCCAGGTAGTACTGGTCGCCCAAGTCGCCCGGCTGATGCGCGCACTCGACGTAGGCGCCGCGCCGCCGCATGGCTTTGAGGGTCGCCTCGGCACGGGCGTAGAACTCGGCGCCCCGGTCTGCGCGCACCGGCGAGCCCGCCAGCGCGTCCGCCATCTCGCGCACGGTCCACCGCGCGCTCCCTAGGGCCGCCAGCGCCAACGCCTGGAAAAGCGCCGCCACCAACTCCGGGACGTCCGGCGAGATGCGGTGGGCGTTCTCGGCGTAGAAGCGCCGCGCGGCTTCGAAACGCGCGAGCTCCGGCCGCCCCGCCAGGCGCTCCGTGATCAGTTCCAAGGTCGTATCGGCGGAGATTAGCCGCTGGGGCGCCTGCGCCAGCAGCCCCGAGGCGTGCGCCTGGCTTACCACCTGCACCACGCTGCGCGTCTGCGACAGGAACGATTCCGCCGCCCCCTGAAATGCCTCCAGCGCCAGGGGGTTGAAGGGATAGGTGCGCGCCAGCTCCTCCGGCGCGAAGCTCAGGCGGCCGCCGTTGGCCCAGGTTTCACACGCGGCGCCCACCGCGGCGGCGAAGGCGCGAGCATCCGGCTTCTCCACCAGCTTGCGCTCGATCACCACCCGCAACTGCGCCAGCGACAGATGGTGGGCTTGGTAGCGGTCGCGGATCTGGCGCAGGCTGTGCGCGTCAATGTCGCCCACGTCCTCCAGCTCGCGCTGGGTGGCCGCGACCACCCACCACGGCATCGCGCGCGCCTGTTGGCCCAGGAATTGCAGGAACGCCGCGTCCTCGTCCAGTCCGCGCTTGTCCTTGGAAGCCAGGAACAGGCTCAGTTCGTCAAGCAGCAGCACCAGGCCCGTCAGCCCGGCTGCGGTCATCACCTCACGCACCCGCGCCGCCGTTTCGCCGCGCGACCGCGCGAGGGAGAACTCGATGCCCTCGCGGTGCATGAACCGCTGCGCCAGGCGCAGGGCCGCCAGGCGATCTTCGGCTGCCACGCGCTCCCAGTCACGGTCCTCGGCCAGCTCCACCAGGAAGCGCTTGAAGGGGGCGCTGCGCTGCGGCACGATGAGCTTGTTGAACGCCGCCAAGTAGGCGCTCTCGTCCACCAGCGCGGGGGCGTCGTCCCCCAGGCGGCGGCGCAGCTCGTCCTCGATGCGGCGGAAGACGATCCACTCCAGGGCGTGGGCGCCGCCGCGGTAGTGGTCGAGGGGAATCTCAACGGCGACCAGCCGGCGGGCAGGGCCGAAGGCGCGGGCGAAGGGGCGCAGCCAGGGGTGTCCGCGCAGGAAATGCTCCCATGCCACCGGGTGCTCCGCTAACAGGCTCAGGGCCGCCAGCATGTGCGACTTGCCGGCGCCGTAAGCGCCGGAGATGAGGAAACCGCGCCCCGGGCCCTCGGCGCGCGCCATGCTGGCGATGACCGCCTCCCACGCGCGGCGGTTGTCGGGGTGATCAATGAAATAGAGCTCGAGCAGGGCGCGCAGCTCGGCCTGGGACGGTCGCGAGGGGGAATCCCCCTCGGCCCGCAGCCGCGCCTTCAACTCCGCTACCGGAGGGAGAGTGACGACCTCGGGGAACTGCGGGAAGCGAACCAGGCTGCAAAGCTTCGGGGCTTCAGTCATGTGGCCTCCGCCGCGTCATCAGGTTGGCAACCACTGACTTCGGCGCGGCGGCGGCAAGACCTGCGGCGGCGGGCCTACAGCCGCACGATGTTGGGGCCGGCGTGGTCGCGCAGGGCGTTGCGGGTGTCGAAGATGAGGCGGCAGCGCCGCGCCAGCTCGGCGTAGGGCAGGCAGGTGTGATCGGTGACGATGATCGCGCAGTCGGCGGCCTCCATCTCTTCGGCGGTCAGGTCCACCGAGCGCAGCGGTCGGGCCACCTGGTTGAGCTCGGGGATGAGCGGGTCGTGGTAGCGCACCTGGGCGCCCTTGTCCTGAAGCCGGGAGATGATGTGGATGGCGGGCGACTCGCGGGGGTCGGCGACATCGCGCTTGTACGCCGCCCCCAGCACCAGAATGCGCGCCCCCCGCAGCGCCCGGCCGTGCTGGTTGAGGGCGTCGGCTACCCGCAGCACAACGTAATCCGGCATCTGCTCGTTGATGGTCTCGGCGAGCTCGATGAAGCGCGCGTGCCGCCCCAGCTCGCGCACGCGATAGGACAGGTAGCAGGGGTCAATGGGGATGCAGTGCCCGCCGACTCCCGGCCCCGGGTAGAAGGGCATGAAGCCAAAGGGCTTGGTCGCCGCCGCCGCGATGACCTCCCACACGTCAATGCCGAGGTCGGCGCAGATGATCGCCATTTCGTTGGCGAGGGCGATGTTGACGTGGCGGAAAGTATTCTCCAGCAGCTTCGCCATCTCCGCCACCTGCAGCGAGGAGACGGTGACGACGGGCGCGGACAACTGGCGGTAGAGCAGCGCCGCCAGGCCGGCGCAACGCGGCGTGTAGCCGCCGACGATGCGGGGGGTGTTGGCGATGTTGAAGCGCTGGTTATTGGGATCCACCCGCTCGGGGGCGAAGGCGAGAGCGAAATCGTCGCCCGCGCGCCGGCCCGAGGCCTCCAGCAGAGGGCGCAAGACGTCGCGTGTAGTGCCGGGGTAGGTGGTGCTTTCGAGGATGACCATGCGCCCGGGCGCCAGATGCGGGGCGATGTCCTGGCCCGCGCGGATGACGTGGCTGAGATCCGGCTGTCGAGCCTTGGTGAACGGCGTCGGCACGCAGATGACGAAGACGTCGGCGTCGCGCAGGAGGGCGGCGTCGGCGCCGGCGCGCAGGCGCTTGTCGGCGATGGCCCGCGCCAGGCGGGCGCTGGGGACATCGCCGATGGGGCTGTCGCCTTTGCGGACCTGTGCCGCGCGCTGGGGGTTGAGGTCATAGCCAAGGGTCCGAAATCCCGCTTCCGCCAGCTCCACGCACAGGGGCAGCCCTACATAGCCCAGGCCGATGACCGCCACCCGCGCCTCGCGGTTTAGCAAGGCCTGTGCCAGGCGATCGGTCGCCGTTGGGGCGCCGATGACTGCGGTCTGATCCGATTTCAAGCCCACGTTGAGGCCCTCCGACAGACGAGAGAAGCGATGCCGACTGACCGCGGAGCCGCCAGCCGATTACTATCGCAGCAATATCTGTGCCAGCGAGAAACGGCTGTTCCACTGCTCAACCGTTCACATGGGTGGAAGTGCCTCCCACCCCGCGGTTTGAGGCTTGCCCGCCTGCGGAGGGCTTGCCCGCCGGAGGCGCGCGAAGCTTCGCTGGAGGCCTGTCAGGCCCGGGGTGTGGCTCCGCGCACGGCTGGCATGGCGGCACATGTGCTGCGCGGCATACAAGCCGCCCCTCCCATCCCCTTGCGCTCCTTGGGCAAACCCTGTCATAGTGACATCATTCATAATCCGCGATAGGCGGTCGAACGCATTGAGAGGGGTGTTCATGGACGACGCGAGATCACGGCGAGGCAAGTCCAAACTCCTGACTCAGGGCGAGATCACAAAGGCCTTCGAGCAGCACTGGGGCCGTGACGACGGGGGCGGCGACGGGGCGAGCCCTGCGCGGGACGGTACGGCCGCCATTGACCAGACCAAAGCGTGCTGCTCCCGCAAGCGCAAGCGGGCGGCCTCCGGCGGTGGCTAGCTGAGCCCGCATGTCGCGCGCAACGCGCAGGGGCTCAGGGAGACTCGGTGGGCAGTCCGCGCACGTCGCCGGTGAGCGCGCCGTCGCCGCTGATGCGGACGCCGAATGACCGCGCCTGCAAGTCCCGCAGCACCGCTTCGCGCTCCCTAGGATCGGTGATGACGCGAGGCCGGTGGTGCACGATGCGGCAAGGGACGACGGTTGCCGCCTGTAGGGCGCCATCCCGGAAGGTGGTTTGCAGGAGCGCCGTGATCTTGCCGTGGTCGGTGAAGACGAAGTTCCCCAGGCTGTAAGCCACCAGCTTTCCGCGGTAGTACTCGAAGCCCTGCAGAACGTGGGGATGCGCGCCGATGACGAGGTCGGCGCCGTCATCAATGCACTGCCGTGCCAGCGCCCGCTGGGTGGCCTGAGGAAGCGGAGCGTGCTCCCGGCCCCAGTGGAGGTACGCCACCACGACATCGGCCGCGGGGCGGGCGGCGCGGATTTCACGCAGCAGGCGCGAGGGGTCGTACGCGGCGGCGATGCCCGGGCGGTCCTCGCCGGCGCCCCATTCCGCGGTGGGCAGCACGCGGCTCGCGGCAATCAGCGCAACGGTCTGGCGGCCGGCGCACAGGAACGCGGGCCGGCTCGCATGATCCATATCCGGCCCGGCGCCGGCAGCCTGGATCCCCACGCGGCGCAGGTGATCAAGCGTTTCGAGCAGCGCGGCGCGGCCGTAGTCCAAGGCGTGGTTGTTGGCCAGCGAGACGGCGTCAACGCCGCCGCGGCGCAGACCGGGCAGCAGCGCCGGGCTCGCGCGGAAGGTGAATTGCTTGGCCGCCGGCGTGCCGCATGTCGCCACCGCGCACTCCAGGTTGCCGATCGTCAGGTCGTCGCCGCGAAGCAGCGGCTCCACGCTGGCGAACAGCCGCTCGGCGCCGTTGTCCGCCGCCGCGCCGGCGACCCCCGACGCGAGCAAGATATCGCCCACGAAGGTGATGGTCGCGGGCGCGTAGAGGCCGAGATCCCCCGCAACCGGCTGGGGCCAGGGAACCCCAGGGGCGAACGGCGCAAGCGTTGGCGCCTGCCGACACATCAAGAGCAGAGCGACCGCCGCCACCGGGAGCATCGCACCGCCTGTCAACCTCGGCATCGCGGCACCCTCGTGCTGCGCGGAGTGCGCATCCCAGGTAGCATAGTCGGCCCTCGCTCATCAGTCAACCGGGCAACCGAGCGAAGGTCGGATGTGGCTGCGGAGATGGGGATCGCTCGCCAAGTCGCAAGGTCGCGCCGGTGGGCGACGGGGCCACATGCCAGGCCGCCGCACTCCTCGTCGCCGTGCGGCCGCAGCCTCTTCACTCGCGGCGCATGGGTGTGCTGCAGGACTGCAAGCGCCACGCGCAGAAGCACAGAGGGATACCCCAATGCTGGTCAGGGAGCATGCGGTCGCGGCGCGCGGTCGCTCCTATGCGCTCATGCCGGTTGATTTCCGCTATCATCTTGCGAGCCTGCTGGCGGTCTTCTGCGCCTTGCTGATCGGCATTCTTCTGGGCATCGCCCTGGTCGGCGATCCGTCGCTCGAGAGCCAGCTCAAGGCCTTCCGGGAGTTGCGCGCCCAAAACCGCCGCACCATAACGAAGCTGGCCGAAACTGACCTCCACCGCCGCGCTTTCGGCAAGCAGGTGCTGCCGTTTCTGATAGACTCGCGTCTGCAAGGAACGCGGGTCGCGGTCATCCACAACCGCGACTTCGGCGACACCCCGTGGGTGGAGGCGGTCACCACCACCGTGCGCCAGGCCGGGGCCCAGGTCACCTCCGTCACCGAGATCTTGCCCGGTTTCCTGGAACTCAAGCGCGAGGACGCGGCGCCGGTTTTCGACGACTTCGGGTTCCTGATGCCGATTGAGGGGGATGTGCGCGGAATCCTCGTGGGCAAGCTGGCGCTGCGCATCGCCGAGGGGTCGCCCGAGCTGCCCTACCGGCTGCGGCAACTGGGGGTGATCGGCGTGGACGGGGACTACGGGAGCCGCGCCGATGCGGTGCTGCTTGTCGGCGGCACTGACAGCGACTTGAGTTCGGTCAACGCCGTGGATGTGCCCATCATCCGCACTCTGCACGAGGCGGGCAAGCGCGTCATCGCGTGCGAGGCGAGCGCGGACCGGTTGTCGTGCATGCACTCCTACCAGCGGTTCGCGATCTCCACGGTTGACAACGCCGACACCGCCGCCGGACAGTTGGCCCTGGTGCTGGTGCTGGCGGGCGCCGAAGGGGATTTCGGGGTCAAGAAGAGCACCGCCGACCATCTCTTGCCTCCGATTGCCCCTGCCGGGAGGTAGGCGTCCGTGCTTGCCGGCCCAACGGCGCGGCCGCGGGTGTCGGTCATCATCCCCGCCTACAATGAGCAGGGGCGCGTGGGCGCCACCGCGGCTGCCGCGCGCGCCATTGCCGGGGTCGCCGAGGTGGTGGTGGTGGACGACGGCTCAACCGATGCCACTGCCGAGGAGGCGGCGCGGGCGGGCGCGAAGCTCGTTCGCGCGCGGCATCGGGGCAAGGGCGATGCGCTGCGCCGGGGGATCGCGGCGGCGGCCGGCGAGCTGGTGCTGCTGCTCGACGCGGACCTGGGGGAAAGCGCGGGCGCGGCTGAACCCCTGGTCGCGGCCGTAGGCGAGGACCGCGCCGACCTCGCGATCGCCGTGCTGCCCGCGCCGCGCAGGCGCCCCGGGCTTGGCATCGCCCTCGGCGCCGCGCGCGTCGGCCTGTGGCTCCTGACGGGGCGCTGGTTCGCGGCTCCCCTCTCGGGCCAGCGCTGCATGGCGGCGAAGCTGGCGCGCGCACTGCCCTGGGCGCGTGGTTTCGCGGCCGAGGTCGCCGCCACCGCCGATGCCGCGGCTCTGGGTGCGCGCATTGCCGAGGTGCCGGTCAACCTCGCCCACGCCCCGACTGGACGCAACCTCGCCGGCTTCCTCCACCGCGGCCGGCAGTTCGCCGCCGTCGCCGCGGCACTCGGGCCGCGCGCGTTCTATCCCATCGGCCCCGATGCGTGCCCCGCTCCAGCACGAAGGCTGATCCTCGCGGCGGGCGCGTGGGCGGCGTTGATCGGCATCATACGTTATCTGCCGTGGTGGCGGCTGGTAGCGGATCCCTTCATCTGGACCGCGTACGCGGCAGCCTGGAGCGCGTGGCTGGCGGTGGCTGTGGTGGTCATCTCGCTGGCGCTCAACCAGGGGAAGGGTCTGGCTCGTCCCAACTACGCGGGGCGGGAGATCCCCGCGGCGGGCGGGGTCGGGTTCGCGCTCGGCCCGCTGGCGACGTGGGCACTGGCAGTGCGCTCGGGCGAGCGCGCCGAATTGTTGGCGTGGGTCGCCTTGGCGGTGACGGCAATGACCACGGTGGGCTTGGCGGACGACCTCTACGGGTCGCGTGCAGTATCGGGCTTGCGGGGGCACTTGCGCAGCCTGGCCCGTGGCCGCATAACCACCGGGGCGGTCAAGGCGATCGCGGGCCTGATCATGGGCCTGGTGATAGGTTGGTTCATAGCCCGCCCCAGCCTCCCCGCGGCCATTCTCAACGGCGCCGTAATCGCCCTGTGCGCCAACCTGGTGAATCTTCTCGACCTGCGCCCGGGGCGGGCGCTGAAGGGGTTCCTGCTGTTGGCGCTGGTTGCGGTTGCCGCCGACGGGCTTGCGCTTTACCTGGTGGCCCCCATTGGCATCATCGCCCTGGCCTTCGCGCCCCTCGACCTCGGCGGCCGGGCGATGATGGGTGATGCGGGCGCCAACGCCCTCGGCATCGCGGCGGGCATTGCCCTCGCGGCTGTGCTGCCGCTGTGGGGCAGGTTGGCATGCGTCGCAATGCTGGCGGGCATCCACCTCTACAGCGAGCGCCACTCCCTCAGCGACCTGATCGCTCGCGTCCCGGCCCTGCGCTGGCTCGACCGGCTGGGGCGTCCTGGGGATGAACCATGACCGGCGCGAGAGGTTAGCCCGGCGCGGCGGCAGAATACGAGTGCAACCCACAGCGTGGCTTGACCACAAACGGGAGGTTCCATGCGCAAGGAATCGCTGGAGTTCCTAAAGGCGCTGGTCGAAGCGCCCAGCCCCGCCGGTTTCGAGCAGCCGGCGCAGGCGTTGGCGCGCGAGTGGATGGGCAAGTATGCCGCGCAGGTGCGCACCGATGTCATGGGCAACGTCATCGGCGCCCTCAACCCCGGGGGCAGCCCGCGCGTCATGCTCGCGGGCCACGTGGATGAGATCGGCTTCATGGTGCGCTACATCGGCGACGAGGGGTTCTTGCACTTCGCGCCCATCGGCGGGGTGGACCCGCAGCTCGCCCCCGGCCACCGGGTGATCGTCCATTCGCGCCGCGGCCCGGTGCGCGGGGTGATCGGCAAGAAGGCGATCCACATGATGGACCAGGAGGAACGCAAGAAGATCTTGCAGTTCCACCAGCAGTGGATTGACATCGGCGCTCATGGCCGCAAGGCTGCCGAGAAGCGCGTCGCCGTCGGCGATCCGGTAACGGTCGAGGTGGGATTCCAGCATCTCGACCAGGACATCGTCGCCGGCCGCTCCTTCGACAACAAGTGCGGCGCGTTCGTGGTCTGCGAGGCGCTGCGTCTGCTGTCGCGGCGCAAGTTCAACGCGGCCGTTTACGCGGTGACGACGGTGCAGGAGGAGCTGGGGCGGCGCGGCGCCGTCACCAGCGCCTTCGGCATCGAGCCGCAGGTGGGGATAGCGGTGGACGTGGACCACGCCACCGACTTCCCCGAGGCGGAGAAAAAGAAGATCGGCGACCGCAGGCTGTGCGCGGGGCCGGTGCTGCACCGCGGCGCGCATCTCAACCCGGTGCTCACCGACTTGCTGTTCAAGGTTGCCGACGAGAGTAAGCTCCCCTACCAACTGTGCGGCAACCCCAGCGACACCGGCACCGACGCTACGGTCATGCAGCTCTCCCGCGCCGGCGTCGCCACCACCTTGCTCAGCGTGCCCCTGCGCTACATGCACACGCCGGTTGAGGTCATCTCGCTGTCCGACGTCGAGAACGCGGCCAAGCTGCTGGCGGCGGTGGTGGCCGCCCTCCAGCCGGGGATGAGCTTTATCCCGCGCTGATTCGGCTCCGCGGACCCGCCGGTCGCGTCGCCCGCACGGTGTATAATGGGTAAGCGCCCCGACCGGTCGGGGTGGGAATGGGATGGTAGGGGCACGGCATGTTTACCCGCCTCGGGAGGGCTGTGCCTGTGCATTTGGGTCGCGATGTCCTCAAGGGAATGCGAGAGCACTGCCAACCAGAATACCCTGGCGGCGCCGGTTCTGATCGCGGCGGTGGCCGCAGGCAGTCCCGCCGCCGGTGGCGGCATCGAGGCCGGCGATCGCCTGGCGGCCATCGGCGGCGCGCCGGTGCGCGACTACGTGGACTACAAGTTTCTGTCCGCTGACGAGCGGGTTGCGGTCGAGGTCATCAAGCCCGACGGGGCGCGGCGGGTGGTCGTCATCGAGAAGCACCCGGATGAGGACCTGGGGCTCGACTTCCTGACCGATCTCTTCGACGGCATGCGCCGCTGCCGCAATCGCTGCGTGTTCTGCTTCTACGATCAGCTACCACGGGGCTTGCGGCCGACGCTCTACCTGCGCGATGACGATTTCCGCCTATCATTCCTGCACGGGAACTTCGTCACCCTCACCAACCTTGGCGAGGAGGATTTCGCGCGCATCCGCGAGCAGCGGCTGAGCCCGCTCTACATCTCGGTGCATGCGACCGACCCCGACCTGCGGCGCCGCCTGCTGGGCAACCCGTGCGCGCCGGAGGTGTTGGCGCAGATGCGCCGCCTGGTGCAGGCCGGCATCGAGCTGCATGCGCAGGTAGTGCTGTGCCCGGGCCTCAACGACGGCGCCGCCCTGGAGCGCACCATCGCCGACCTAGCCGCCCTTCATCCCGCGCTGGGCTCTATCGCCCTGGTGCCCGTCGGCCTGACTATGCGCCGCGAAGGGCTGTTCGAGTTGCGCCCGGTGATGAGCGCGGACGCGCGGCAGATCCTCCATCGCGTGCGCGCCTGGCAAGCTGAGTTTCTCCCCCTCCTCGGCTCGCGCCTAGTGTTCGCCGCCGACGAGATCTATGCGCTCGCGGGCGATGAATTCCCTCCCGCCGAGGACTATCAGGGGTTCCCCCAGCGCGACAACGGCGTCGGGCTCGCGCGGCTATTCCTGGACGAGTTGGAAGGCACGGACTTTCGACCGGCGGCCGGACTGTCGGTGACCCTGGTGACGGGCGGGTCCGCGCGCGCCCTGGTCGAGAGCATGGCGGCGCGGATGAGCGCTCACGGGGCGTACGCGCAGGTCGTCGCCGTGACCAACCGCCTGTTCGGCGAGACCATCACCGTCGCCGGTCTGCTCGCGGGGGCGGAGGTGGCGGACGCGCTGGCGGGGCGAGAGCTCGGCGACGTAATCGTCCTGCCGTCGAGCGCTCTGCGCGAGGACGAGTTCCTGGACAGCTTCACGTTAGAGGAGTTGTCGCGGCGGCTGGGAAAGAAGGTCATCCATGCCGCGGGGCCGCGGGGGCTGGCGCGCAAGCTGGCCCGCCAGCCGCGGACGACGTCCGGAGCTTGCCCGAAGCGTGCCGCACCGTGAGCGAGGACCGAGCTACTACCGCCAAGCCGCTGGTGGCCATCGTCGGCCACCCCAACGTCGGCAAGTCCACCCTGTTCAATCGCCTGGCCGGGCGCCGCATCGCCATCGTCGAGGAGACGCCGGGCATCACCCGCGACCGCATCTACGCCGACTGCGAGTGGCAGGGCCAGCACTTCACCGTGATTGACACCGGAGGGCTGCAAACCGGCGAGGGCAAGGCGGCTGGCGACGCGCCCTTGCTGCAGCAGGTGCGCGACCAGGCGCAGGTCGCGATCGAGGAGGCGCAGGTCATCCTGTTCGTGGTGGACGCCAAGGAGGGCCTGAGCGGGCTGGACTACGAAGTGGCGGAGATGCTGCGGCGCACCGGCAAGCCGGTGCTGCTGGTGGCGAACAAGGTCGAGAGCCGCGCGCGCATGGAAAACGCGCAGGAGTTCTATGGCCTCGCGCTGGGCGAGCCGATCGCGGTGTCCGCCATCCACGGCATGGACGTGGATGTGCTGCTTGATCGCCTGGGGGAGCTGCTGCCGACGCCGCCGGAGAGCGCCGCGGACGAGGAGGCGATCCACCTCGCGGTGGTGGGGCGGCCGAACGTGGGCAAGTCGTCGCTGGTCAACGCGGTGGTGGGGCACGAGCGGGCGATCGTGTCGCAGGAGCCGGGCACGACCCGCGATTCGCTCGACACGCGCTGCGCGTGGGACGGCCACGACCTGGTGCTGATTGACACCGCGGGCATCCGCCGCAAGAGCAAAGTGCGGCTGAGCTTCGAGTACTACGCGGTGCTGCGGGCGTTTGCGGCGGTGGATCGCTGCGATGTCGCGCTCTTGCTGGTGGACGCGCAGGAGGGGGTGACCGACCAGGACCAACGCATCGGCGGCCACGCGCACGAGCAGGGACGGGCGCAGGTGGTGGTGGTCAACAAGTGGGACCTGGTGCAGCGGGCCGCGGCGGCACAGCAGGAAAAGGAGCAGCTCGCCCCCGCCGAGAACCGCACGCTGATGAAGGACTTCGCGCGCCAGGCGCGATCCCAGCTCGCGTTCATGCAGTACGCGCCGATCGTCTTCATCTCGGCCACGGAGCGCTGGGGGCTGGATGACCTTATGCGCACGGGGGTGGCGGCAGCGCAACAGCATGCCATGCGCGTCTCGACCCCGGAGCTCAGCCGCCTGGTGCGGGAGGCGGCGCAGGCGCGGCCGCTGGCGATCAAGGGTAAGCCGCTGCGCATCTACTACGCCACCCAGCCGCGGGTGCGCCCACCGACCTTCGTGCTGTTCGTCAACCATCCTGAGCTGGTGCATTTTTCATACCTGCGGTATCTTGAGAACCGCATCCGCCACCGCTTCGGGCTGGAGGGGACGCCGGTGCGGATGATAGTACGTGAATCCGCGGGCGCGGACGAGTCCCGCCGCGGGCGTCGGGGGAAATGACGTGAGCGCCGCGCTGCCTCCAGTCCTGCTGATGGTCGGCTCCTACGTCTTGGGCTCGCTGCCCTTCGGCCTGTGGGTGGCGAAGGCGTGGAGCGGCGTGGACATCCGCGAGGTGGGGTCGGGCAATATCGGCACCACCAACGTGTTACGGGTCGCCGGCAAGCGAGCCGCGCTGGTGGTGTTCGTGCTCGACGCCGGCAAGGGCGCGGTGGCGGTGCTGGCGGCAAAGGCGCTCGCCGCCCATGGGGGGTACGCGGGCGGCGCCGCCACCGCGCTGACCCTTGGCGCGGGGGCGATGGCCCTGCTGGGGCACACG
>Ga0307379_10001544_pt1 | contig 36208 bp, 38 predicted proteins | sample UN2MG_FD_202237 | JGI IMG/M metagenome (GOLD analysis project Ga0307379, IMG submission 202237) | Soil microbial communities from Risofladan, Vaasa, Finland - UN-2 | ecosystem: Environmental > Terrestrial > Soil > Coastal area > Acid sulfate soil | place: Finland: Risofladan, Vaasa | collected...
AAGATTTGGTAGAATTCTACTTAAAGTTTCAATATCAACTAAGTCTTTTTTCTTTAACTCTGAGACAGTAAAAGCAAAAACCTTGCGAATTGATTCAGAATCATATTTCATGTCATTATAGACAGCTACTAACGAGGCAATATTGCTTCGTTCAACTTCCGATGGAACTTTAAAAATATATCCTGAAAAGACTATGTCATTTGCTGTACTTGAGGAAAAATCTCCCTCTTGTGCTCCCATTGGCATACTTTTAATTATGATTTGATTTAAGGTGTTTTCTGGTAAAACATCAGGATATGCTTTTACTAATTCAAGCCCTTTTTGACCCATTTGAACTAAACATAAACTTATTGGCTTCATTTTTAATCCTCATATTAACTTTTCAAATTGATATAAACAAAAGAATCTATCCCAAGAGGGTATTTAAATTTTCTAGTAAAAGCATATTCCAATAATTTTATTTTTGTCGCCATTCTATTTTAATTATCTATAATAAATCTAATTAAGAAAGCATAAAGCTATTTGGTAATTAAAATGAACTAGCTTTTTATGTATTTAATTACAAAATAAATTATTTAATCGTGTAATTCTTGTTAAAAAAATCATTAAAAAAAAGTGAAATGAAAGTATATTCTTTCATTTTGAGGTTTTTTGTTGAGCTTTTATGTATTCCTTTAAACTTTTTTGCGCATTATCAAAACGTTTCTGAGACTCTTTCGATTTATCAATTTTTTTGTACGAATAGGAATCAAAGAGTTCTTTTGCAAGAGGTATTGTATCAGGATCATTGAATTGATAGATGTGCTGCCAGAATTTAACTCCTTCACCAGGAATTACCCACTCGCTTTCACCAAATAACCCTTTTTCCCAATACTTTAGAACATAATCCCCAACATATTTATCAGCTTTTGCTCTGATAAATCTGTCTGAATCTTCTTCATCAAATTTGATATTCTTTGCATTTGTAACTGATTTGATATATTCACGTGCAGTTTTATATTTGTATTTCAACATTGATAAAACCAAACCGAAATCTTTGACTTCATTGTATGTGAATTGATAATCAGCAAAGGGAAATTCTTTCATTTGGAATTTACCTTTCTCCATTTGTGTTTTATTCATTGATACCAATAGAAGGTGATCTCCATGAGCAATACCTGCTTCTAAATCTCTATCAATTATATTGGCGATATTCTCATCAATATTTCCTACCAACACCAACCCTATGATTTTTTGTTTCTCAATTTTATGTGGTGTTGTTACACAAATAGCAACATGCTTTTCATTGTTCATATTATCATGAACTATGATAGGCATTGGATCTGACATAAAATTAGCTAAAGCGGTAGCTATTTTAGCTATACCACCTATTGCTAAACCAATTAGTTTACCAACCATATTGATTCCCCAATTTATAAATTTAAGTTCCAAATTATCCCATTTAATTGGAACAGAATATAAAGGTAATAAAAATATATAATAGTTTTGGTCAACCATATGCATTTTAGATTAAATTAATAATAAAAAAGACCCACCACTCTAATGGGAAATAACCTAATATTATCACTTGATTATATTTATTTTAATAAAAGTTATATAACTTATCTTAAAATATGAATTACTAATATTTTATAAAGGAAAATAAAAAATGACTGGTCAATTTGATGACGAATTTATTTACAAAAGAGAAAAATATGCAGTCACTGGGATTAGTAGAGAAATATTATTTCCAACCAAAGAATATAGTTTAAATGCTTATGATACATGCACAGCATGTCGACGAGGATATATTGCTTATTATACATTGAACAATGATCAACTTATAATAGATAAATTGAATATTAATATTAAAGAACCAATTGTATTAAATGGGCAAGAACCTCAAAAAGGAAATAATCTATTTGTTTTTACTTACAAGCATTTGAATTTAAAACTTAATTAACTGGTATTTTACTAATAGCTAAAGATTTGGTACCAGGTACAAATACTCATATGGGATTCCAAGCACCTAATACCTACAAAATAGTTCATGAATTGATATCAAGAATGGATTGCTACAAAGTGTAGCAGATATTTCTGATAAGATGGCAGAAGAGCGAAAAGAAAAATCATCTAGAAATAAAAAGATCAAAAACAAAAAACAATAAATTTCTTTTTTGATTTAGATTGATACATTACCTTTGAGCACATTTTTACAATGCTCCTCTTTTTTTATAAAAAGAATTGGCCTTTAAATAACAAAAAATGAATTAGTATTTGAGATTATGATTTAAAAGACCTTTATAACTCCTCGGCAATAAGTCATAAATGTTGGGTTCGGGAGTCACCCATTCCCGTTCCCTATATCTTCTCATTTGCCTTGTTTTAGTGGACTTTTTAAAAGAAAATTTATACTTATATTAAAGCCTTTTAGGTGATCTTCTTGAAACAGGGATTGCAGTCACAAAAAATAAATAGCTTACTTTCTCAAAAAGAATATTCCACTTTGAGAATGGGGGATACAACGCAAAAACTACCTTTTTTAAAATCAAAAAATCTCTCCTATTATCATATGGGCTTACAGTGTATTCACTCTCAAGAATATTTGAGAGCACTGAATTATTTTTTCAAAGAATTTAGTTATAATCCTGCTTCCTTTGTTACTTGGAACTTGGTTGGTTCTCTTTTTTATAGAGAAGGATTATTTGATCTAGCAAATTTTTGTTTCAATTATGCTCAGTGGTTAAAACCTGATAATATTAATTTTCAGGTAACTGATCAATCATCAATTTCTGCAGTTAATAAATCACCTTTTGGTAAACAAAGACCTTCTTTTGTTCATGTTTTAATATAAAGAATCTAGTCATTGACAAAAGTTTTGCACAGAAAAAACACTTTCTATGCATTTTTATTTTTTTGTAAAAAAAATGAGAAAGGAATGGCTATCTATTTAGCCATTTCCATAGCAATAATAGCATTATAGACTATGCTTGGTTTGATTGATCTTATAGGGATATTTTCATTAGGTGCATGGCCATTTAATCCTTCAACATTATTGCCAACAAAACATATAGGTGTATAAGGTGTGAAAAGATACGCAGGACCAGAACCAGCTGCAACAGGGGTAGTAACAGTTGTTTTTGGTTGAGTGATTACATCTGTAACATTCCTTAATAGTTGGATAAAGGGATCCGAAATGGGTGTTTTTGCAGGATCATACCCAGTTATTAGAGAAATATCGATATCATCAAAACCATGTTTCAACAGATGTTTTTTCAGCAATTCTTCAGCTTTTTCCATTGTGAGATTAGGAACAAGTCGAAAATCAACTTTAGCGCTGGCTTCTGCAGGTACAATAGTTTTAGAACCTTTATCTTGAAAACCACTATTCAAACCAGAAATTGATAATGAAGGTTTCAAATATAATTCCACTAACAATTCTAAACCTGTTTTACCAAGGAGAGTATTATCAAGTTGATAATCATGTTTGAACATTAATTCAGTTTCTGTTCCTTGTTTACTTAATACCTCAAGATCTTCTTTATCAGGTTCTTTTACAAGTTCATTTATACCTTCTATGAGGATATTTTCGTTTTCATCCTTAAGTGTACTTAAAGCCCAAACCAATCGCCATGCAGCATTTGGTGTTAAAGCAGCTGAACCTGAATGAACATCTGTTCTAGGAAACTTTGGTGGACCAGTTGTTTTAAAGTCAAAATAAGCATCTCCTTTTAAACCACAAGTTAAGTCCACAGGAGTATCGAATATTACGATGTCATTTTCAGAAGGAGTAAGCATTGCTCCTTCCCATATACAGCCATTAGCTTTGAGTAGAGAGGGATTTTTTGTAGTGAACTTCCCTAAATTATTCGAACCAGCTTCTTCTTCACCCTCGAGAACAAATTTCACATTTACAGGACTTTTGCCAAATTTATCTTCCAATAATTTAATACTTAACAAACTGAATACAAATTCACCTTTATCATCAGTAGTTCCTCGAGCAAATAATCGACCATCTCGTTCAGTTAATTTCCAAGGAGAGGATTTCCAAAGATCAAGCGGATTTTCTGGTTGAACATCATAATGGTGATAAAACATTATTGTTTTCTTAGCACCAATATTTTTTTCTCCAAAAACAACGGGGGGCATTTCTGGTGCAGTAGGATATTGCTTTGCAGTATATCCAAATGATTTTAGTATTTCTTCTATTTCATTTGCACATTCTTCAATCGCTTTTGGTTCTCTGTATGCTACTGTAGGAAATTTCACTAGATTCCCTAGGATTTTCTTAAATTCACTTTCATATTTCTGAGCATTATTTACCCATTCAATATAGGTATTTTGCAATGTCATTCTAATAAACTCTCAAGATTATTTTTTCCTTTTAGGTTTTTAGCAACCCGCTTCTTTGTAGGTTTTGAAATTTAAATCAGTTGGCATTAGATAGGAATAAATTATTATTAATTAATAAAAGAAATTAAGGAAAAATATCTTACGAAATAATAGTCTCAACCAATTTTATTCGTTTATTATGAAACCATCTTTAATCGTTTTCCCAAGATAATCTATAGCAATTTCGCATACTAAATATTCAGGTATTTTTGTTACGGTACAAACCCAAGCAATTGCTAGTCTCTTATTTCCCCCTATTAGCTCATTTACTACTCGTATATCTTCTTCTGTAACATTTATACTTGGAACATAGTAATAGCTACCTGGGGTTTCTTTTGTCTTAATAGTAGTTTGGCTGATTGGTGGGTAAGTTTTTTCTTCTTCGCTTAACTCTAGATAATCAAGTAATATTGATTGAATGTATACAAAAGGTGATTGTTCTTCTGGAATATCCCAACAATTTAACATCACTTTAGAACTCTCTTTACTAGTTGTTGTGAATTCAAAATAATCATCTAGTCTTTTAGTAATACTCTCTGGAGCTTTACTACCGTGTGTAAATGAAAAACTGCTTATAGAACTGAGTAGAACACTACCTGAGGTATATCGATCTTTCCAAGTAATCTTTTGCGGAGAAATGATTAACTTGCTACCTCTAACTGAAAGCCTTAAAGCAATTAATAAAATTAATCCAAAAATTAATCCTAACCCTGCTCCAATAGTAATTGTGTAATAGTATTCTATGGTATGAAATGAGGTTGTTAAAGCAATATTTGAACCTATGATCGTGAATATCGCCATACTTGCAGCAACAGCTGTAAAACTACCTTTTCTAACATTCTTACCTAATTTAACACTTGCTTTAGTGGTTAACCAGGTAAATAAGGAAATAAATATTACAACAGGAATTGCTATCGCTACTACAAGTAAAACTATTCCCATTGCTTCGCATCCACCACTGTCACAACCACTACAATCAGCACTACCACTTCCACTACAATCACCTGAGAAGCAATCATCCGAGGATGATGATCTTGATGCTCTTCTTGCTTTCCTATTAGCAAAGAATCTATCCAATCCTAAAATGTCTATTTTCCCTATACTAGCACGAATACTATATTTTGCTAATACGCCAATCAGTGAACCTGCCACTATACCACCTAAAGCACCATAAAGTATAGTTAAATCTGGACCAAAGATAGCTAACATCCCAAAAACTCCTACTATAATACCAGAAATAATTCCACCCCAAACTATTCCTATTAAGCCATAGCTTGTAATTACACCAACTAGAACCCCAATATTTAGTCCAAGCACCATAAAAACTATCATACCATATACAATATAACCAAATGCTGTATCAATAAAATAGCCAGTTGCTTCCAAAATTAAACCAAATAATGAACCAACCCCTGCTCCAAAAAAAATCCCAATGATTGCTCCTATGAAAATATTAGTTCCAATACCCCTGCCATAACTAGCACCAAATTCTTCAGTAACATTAGCTCGCATCCCAGCTAAAAGGAATAATCCTAAAATTAAACCAAAACCTGCACCAATACCTGCGCAAACACCTATGATAGCATACTCATTAGTATATCCTAAATAATCTAATAAAAATGATAATAATGCTCCTAAACTTGCTCCTATAATCGTATTGAAAAAAATTAAGAGAATACAGTTCCGGTTAAACTTTTTTTGATCAAAACATAAACGAAATTCAAAAGCTGATTTTCTTAGAAGTAATTCCTCAAGTGAAGTTTCTTTTTCAATATTTAATTGACCTTCTGAATTAAACTCACTAATTCTAAAACCCTCCCAAATATTGAAGATTGATAATTTGCTCGTTGTTCAATAATATAGTTTAATATTATTCGAATATAAAAATGATTTTTAATTTTGACACGATTTATTGTTTTTTCATTTTATTATTTGAAATCATTTAATAACAAAGATAAACGTTACTAATCTGGAGAATTGGTTAAATGGATACTGAAAATAACTTCCAAAAATGTTTCTTTTGCCAAGCAGAGAACAAATTAGATGAAGATTATTGTGTGAATTGTGGTTCAAAATTAAAACATAAAATAAGAAACGATATTATAAAAAAGAAGAATGAACAACCAAAAATATCTAAAACTACACTTGCAGCTATTCTAGTCTTAATTATTGTAGCAACACCTATATCAACTCTATTTATACGCTCGAGAATTTATAATGGTGTTGTTCAAATTTCTAATTGGTCATTGAATGAAGAAATGAACGAAATAACAATAGTTTTTCGTTGTAGCAATGGTTCAAGTATTTTAAAATACTTTGCTATAGGAGGAAGTGATGGATTAATTCTACATGAAGTAAAATATGATTTAAAAATGGAAAGTTCCCATGCATATACAATAACTGAATCTTTCCCAACAAGTATTATATCAAAATTTGTTATCTATTGGGATTGCTATACTTATGGTCCTGATTCTCGAACCTATTCATTAACCAGTTAATTCAAATATTCGCTATTTTATTTTCAATTGAGTATGCTTTGCTAGTATCTTCTGAATTTTTTCTAAGGCTTCTTTTAGAATCGCTCTTGGACAAGCGATATTAAATCGTTGAAATCCCACTCCAGATGGACCAAACATTGCACCATCATCCAGACCTACTTTTGCTTCTTTCTTGATTAACTGGTCCAAGATTTTAGGATCTATCCCTAAAGGATTAAAATCTATCCAAGGTAAATAGGTCCCTTCAAGGTCAAATACTCGAGCAGATGGGAAGTGTTCTTTGATGAATGATTTTAAAAATAAATAATTCTCCCAAAGATAAGTTAGAAGAGCATCCAACCAATCTTCACAATCATTATAGACTGTTTCAGTTGCTACCATACCAAAAATCCCTGGAGCACGTATAGAAAGGTTACTAGTTGCTGAAGTGTAATTTTCTCGTAAATACTTGTTAGTAATTATCACATTACTACTTTTTAAACCGGCAACATTAAACGTTTTTGAAGGCGCAACGCAAGTTATAGTATGATCAGCTATTTTCTCTGAAAGAGATGCTATTGGAATGTGCTTATAACCAGAAAAAATAAGATCACAATGTATTTCATCAGAAATTATGAGTATATTATTTTCAATGCAAATTTCCGCTAATCTTTCTAGCTCATCTTTCTTCCAAACTCTCCCTACTGGATTGTGAGGAGAACATAAAATGATCATTTTAGTTCGAGGAGTTTTACACTTCTCTTCTAAATCTTTGAAATTAATTTCATAATGATTTTGATTTATAATTAACTGATTATTTAATACAATGCGACCATTAGCTTTGATCGAATCAGCAAAAGGGTAGTAAACAGGTTCCTGTATAATTATGTTATCCCCTGGTTTACTAAATGCTTGTATTATGATATTTATCGCGGGTACGACTCCAGGAGAGAATTTTATCCAATCCTTCTCTAATTTCCAATCATGTCTTCTTTGAAACCAATTTATTATTGCTTCATAATAAGAATCTGGTGTAAGAGTATATCCAAAAATACCATGCTCCACACGTTTGTGTAGTTCGTTAAGTAAAGCGGGTGGTGCACGAAAATCCATATCAGCAACCCACAAAGGTAATAGATCTCCAACACCGAAATATTCCTCAAGGAAGTTTGAATTCCATTTAATTGAATGAGTGGTTGTTCTATCTATTATTTCATCAAAATTAAAGTCATTTTTTTTATTGTTCACAGGAAACACCCTTTGGCTGATAGTTAATATTCATTTTGATTAATTTACATACACAAATACTTTTCTAATATTTTTTTTAAAAAAAACAATAATATTGATTAATGGAAATAATATAGAAATACTTGTGCCCTTAATGAAAGTACAAGTAATGAATCTTTACAATGATATAGCTCCAAAAAACAGTGGTTTAATAGCAGATCATGGTCAATCATTTCTAATATCTTTTGAAAAAAGGAAAATATTATTCGACACAGGTGCTACTGGGAAATATCTTTTGGCAAACATGCAAAAATTGCTTGTTAATCCTTCTGAAATAGATACAGTCATTTTATCTCACGGCCATTTTGACCATACAGGAGGAATTAAGGCATTAGTTCAAGCTCAACCTGACAATAGATCCTTAACTATAATTACTCATAATTATGCTCTAATACCGAAAGGAGGAAAGAAACAGGAAGGAGACAAGGTTTCTATTGTTGAATTTGGTTATCCCAAATTATCAGAGGAAATCAAAAATAGAATTAACTACATTTTAGTCAAAGATTCTTATCAAGTAACTCCTTACCTCTATACATTAGGAGAAATTATTGATCGTCCGTTTAAAGAAGGTATCTCACCCAAACATATGTACTGGATAAATAATACTTGGCAACCTGATGTTATGATAGATGATTTATCTATTGCCTTGAAAACAAAAGAAGGTTTAGTTATTATTTGTGGGTGTTGTCATGCTGGTTTACTTAATACTTTACTTAAAGCATCAGAATTATTCCCGAAAGAAAATATACATGCAATATTAGGTGGAACACATATGCTAGAGTTTAGTGGTGAGGAAGTTGATTTCATAGCTAAGAAATTACGTGAGAACTATAATACCCCTAAATTATATCTCAATCATTGTACAGGATTAAATACAACTGATCAATTGACCGAAATCTTTGGGAACGATATTGTTGGAAATTGCTTAATTGGAGCTAGTTTTGATTTTGTTTTATAGAAAAGTATAAAATATTATCTACAAAAATCAAGGAACAATCTAATTATTTTTGGTGTTTAACAATGTATATTGATAAAAACTGGCCAATTCCAGAAGGAAGATTAGGGCTAAATGTTTGGAGATTAAATCATATCTTATCATTAATTTATTCAAGAATTAAAACTATTGAATCTACAGAGAGAGAGGTACCAATGCTTTGGAGTATGATGCATATGTTTAGTACTTGTCAATTAAGCAAATTGGTAGCTTTGCAACGAGGTTTGGACCCAGAATTTGCTTCATTAACTTGTGCTTTTCATGACAGCTATACTTTCTTTCAAGGGAAAACTGAAGATCATGGAATAAAAGCTGAAAAATATATTAGAGAGATAATTACTGAATATAATTCTCAAAAGAAGGAAAAGCTTCCGGAAATTAGCGAAGAAGAAATAGCTCATATAATAACAATTGTTCAAGTACATAGTGATAAAAATACCATAAGTGAGGATCCTTATATTGAACTCCTTAAAGATGTTGATTCTTTAGATAGTTATTTACATGGTTTTACTTTGGGAAGAAAATCAGGTAGAATTCCTCGAGTTATTGGTCTTCTTGCTGAATTCCATATAGACCATAAAATATCATGATTTTAGCTACTTCTTAAATCAAATTAGACTGTAGTTTTAAATTAAATGAGAATTTAACTAAATATACTGAATACCATTCGCTTATAGGGGATGTTGTTGAAAAAGAGCAAGAAAATTATTAGCATTATTATCATTGGCATTTTCTTTTTACCTTTTGTATTAGGTGCTGATAATGAAACAACTCCTTACCCTAGTTCATATCCTAATGGTGTTCATAGTAGATTAATATGGGATGCTTTGAATTGTTTACTACTTGATGCTTTTAATGAATCTGATCCATTTTATCAATGCCGAGATGAAATAGTTACATTCTCAACTAATTATCTGGATCAAATATCTCATGCTCAGGATGATTATGATTCTAATTATGCATTACAATGGGGCCATTTTTGGAATCCTTATACTAAAACAGGATTATATGGAAATCTTGGTGCACCATATCATGCTGATAATTATTTTGAATTAGCTGTCAATTATTATCTGGGTTTAGGAGTTTATCCTGTAGATAAACAGCTTGCTTATTACAACTTAGGGTATGCTATACATTTAGTCCAAGATTGTACCGTTCCTCATCATGCCCAAAACAATCCTTTTGGAAAGCATGTTGATTATGAGTCATTTTGTGATTTCCAAGATTTATATGGAAATATTGACCCACCTGAAAGCGGTCTCTATTCCCCGCAAAGAGACTGGCAAAAAGTAATACGTCCAGGTGCTTGGGTGCATCAAGCTGCATTAAAAGCAGCACCATATCATAGTATAATAGAAACAAATGATTATAGCTATAGTTTATGGTTAGATATTGCAAATTATCTTATGGGTGAAGCTGTGAAACTAACTGCTGGTTTCATCTTTTATTTCTGGCAGTATGTAAATAATTTAGATTTTGATAATGATGGTTTATCAGCAATAGTAGAACAAGAGTATAATACAGATTATACTTGTAATGATACTGATGCTGATCTATTGTCTGATCTTGAAGAGATAACTTTAGGAAATGATGGATTTTACACCGACCCAACTTCAAGTGATACTGATAATGATAATTACTCTGACTTTGATGAAATATTTGTTTATTTCACAGATCCTACCAATAAATATGATAGTCCATTTTATTTTAAACCGCTACCCTGCAATAATTTTCTAGGTTTGAGTGATAATATTAGCACAATAACTTTCTCTTGGTCCCAACCAGCTAACTACTTATCTGAATGGTGTTATAAATTATTCAGATTAGAGAATAATACCGAAATCAAAATTTATTCTGGTTTTAAAAGAACTTTCAACTATTCTCCACCTAATGGAACGGTGTTTTATTCTTATCGTATATATTGTTGCAAGTCGGATAGTAATAGAGGAATTTATACTCAATGGGGTGGTCGTATTCTTAGCTGGAGTTCTTTAATTAATATTAAAGTATAATTTTTCGATTTCACTGTCTAGCAGTTTATTTTATATTGAATGAAATTCTTGTTTTCAACCATGAATCAAAAAAATGAGATTATTTTCTATCAAGAATTAGCTACAAATGCTTGGCCTCCTAAGAAAATCATTCCCTATAATGGTTGGCTTTTACGAATAGATGATGGTTTATATCAAAGAGCAAATAGTGTTGTCCCTCTTTATTATTCAGGCGATGATCCTGGTAAGGATATCGAAAAAGTTGAGGGAATATATTCCGATCATAACCTAGAAACTATTTTCCAGTTACCAGATTATTATCAACCAACAACATTGTGGGATAAGCTTCTAGAATCAAATTATGAAATTCATGCAGAATCTATGGTTATGCATGGAAAAGTAAATGAAATGCTTGACTTACCACTCAACCAAGATTTAGCTTATTCCATTTCTTCTGAACTATCGTCAGAGTGGTGTAATGCACTACAATCATTCAATAATTCAAGTATAGAACGTATTGAAATAGCTAAGAAAATAATCGAAAGAATTCAACAACGAAAAGTCTTTTTCTTTGCCAAAGAAAGTGATTTGATAGTAGGAATTTGCTTAGCAGTAATTGAACGAGGTTGTTTAGGAATTTACAATATGGCTGTTAATCCAGATCATAGAAGAAGAGGGATTGGTCTTTCATTAATATCACAAATGGTTGTATGGGCAAAGAAAGAACAACTTGAAAATATTTACTTACAAGTTCAAGGTGACAATTCTAAAGCAATCGCTCTATATGAAAAAGCAAAGATGAATGAAATTTATAAATATCGATATTTCATTAAGTGATGGATTTAGTATCGAATAGATATTTTCTTTTTAATTAAAACTAGGTGAAAAAATCTATTTTGAGTCTGATTTGCTATCATTTTTCTTAATCCTAAAGGTTTTTAGATAAAAGAAATACAAATAACATCTAACAAACAGAGTTTGGTTTGTTGAAGGAATATGACAGAACTTGAGGAAAATTTGCCTGTATTGGAAGAGAGGAACTTTAAATTAACAGATAATGCTAAATTATCCTATATTGTTTCTCAAGGAACGAAAAAATTAACAATAATTTTCATTCATGGATTAGGTTCATCTAAATATGATTTTCTTGATGTTTTTAAATATGAAGAATTGATTTCTTATAACCTTGTTCTTGTTGATCTTGTAGGTCATGGAAATTCATCTATACCTGAGGATTTTTCATTTACAATGAAAGAACAAGCTGATGTTCTCCTTAAACTTCTAGATTCTTTGAAATTATCCGAAGATATTATTATTGTAGCACATTCGATGGGTGGGCCTATTGGAATAATTCTTTCAGAATTATTAGGTATTAACTGTGTTGGGTTAATTTATGCAGAAGGCAATCTTGATGAAAACGATTGTTTCTTTTCAAATGAAATAATATCAAAAAACAATTTTGAAGACTGGTTAGCTACTGGCTTTAATAATTGTGTTGAAGATTTACAGAAAGATCCTGAAATAAAAGAATTCATAAAGAATTTCATTAAAGCTGGAGCAGAAACCACTTATAGATCATCTCTTGATCTAGTAAAAGAATCCAAAGAAGAAGAATTATTTCATAGAATAGTTAATTTATCCATTCCTGTTCTAGCAATTTACGGTGAGAAAAATAAAGGACGATTCACTTCTGAAGAGAAATTAGCATCAAAATTCCCAATAATCTTCATCCCAAATGCAGATCATGGACTAATGATTCAGAATCCCGAAAAATTCTATGAAGCGCTTATCGATTTTTTGAGTCAATTTTAATAGGAAACTAAATTAGATAAAGATGTGATTTTATGTATTGTTTAAAAACTAACCATCCAAGATTTGCATCAGTAGATTATAAAATAGAATACGATAAACCTTGTATTCCTGAAAAATTAGAACTTGATATAGAAATGACCCATTATGGCACTGGGATTCATCCTAACAATCACCCTTTAAAGGGACATATACGATTTCGAAATTGTGAAAATTGTTCTAGTGATAAAGTATTAGTGATTTATGCTCATTGGTGTGTAAGTACTCATTCAGGGGATGCTTATTGGGATTATGAATTAATTTGTGAGGATTGTCAGATGTTTTCACAATGCTCATATGCAGAAAACGATTGAAACTCTTTAGAACCTATTATTTTTTGAATAGTATGCGGGTAGAATTCTTAAAATTAAATATATAGATTTCTGATATAAAACAAACTCACTTTTATGTTCTTCTGCGAAATATCAAAAAAACTTTTTTTCATTTTTTAATAAAATGTCTATTTTGCAAAGTTTAAATATGGAAGTTTTCCTTATTTATTTATAAGGTAAACCATAAACTTTGATTGGATGTAGTGATTCTAATTTCCTTAAATTCATTTTATGTTAGAAGTTGATTTAAATGGGTGTTAATACTAAGAATCTTAAAATAATGATTGTAGAAGATGATCCATTGATCCGACAGCTTTATTCCCAGATTCTGGATCAAAAAGGTTATCAAGTAATTAGTTTAGCTTCAGATGGGGACGAGGCAATTAAACAATATGAAAAATTAGAAGAGAAACCAGACCTAATTATTTTAGATTTTCGGATGCCAAAGAAGGATGGTCTTCAAGTTACAAAAGAAATCCAGAAAATAAACTCAAAAACAGATATATTGATGATTAGTGGCGATCCATTATTTGATAGCAGAGCAATTATTTCACATAGAGTAAATGTGATGCAGAAACCAGTTCAAATGAGTGAATTACTTCATGTGATTCAAACACTCAATGATTTGTAGTGTATATAGAAAAATAAAAGAGTATTAGCTTTTGCTACAAAATTGTTCGTTATTTTTCAGCTTCTTTCTTTATATCTTTAGCCCATTTTTTAGCATCAGCGATATTTCTCTCGGTGTCATTTACAAGTGGTTCAATGAATTTTTTTTCTCCAAGAATATTATTTTCCTTTAGAATTTCTTTCATTCCAGCAAGAATTTTCGTTCCACTACCAGCGCAGCAACAAAACAATCCAATCTTTTTATCAACAAATTGATAGGTTTTGAGAAATGAACGTACAACGGGATTTAAACGCCAAGCCCAAACAGGTGTTCCTAAAAAAATCAAATCGTAATCATTAAAATTAGTATCAACATTCGCTAATTTTATTTTCTTTTTAGTCATTGACTGAAATCCCCCTTTAAAATATAACATAAAACCTTTTGAAGCTACTTGATCCTTTTCAGGTTTCAATTCTAATAAATCAGCATTGATTTCAGAAGCAATTGTCTCTGCCATTAATTTAGTGTTGCCTGTTTTTGAATAATAAACAACTAAAGTTTTCATAATAATCAGCTACCGTCATTATTTGTACTTATTTTGTTTTAAAGACCTTCCTAAAGTCAATTTCTAGATTAAACTTTAGAGAGAAGTTTTAATAATCATAACGTTATTTTTTATCGATAAATATGCATTTATTACCAATAGCTTTTCTAATTGTTTCAGTTATAATATTGATATTTTTTGTTATAATTTCCTTATCCTTTATTGGACTATTCTTGTCTGAATTGGGCTTGTGGTTTTCCTGGATACCCCTATCGTTTATCATAATTTCTGTACCTTATCTAGTAGATTATGTAGGAGGGATACACCCAAGATGGGATTTCTTTATCCTGCTAATTAGTGCTCTCTTTAATTTAATTTCTTATATCCGCTTGATGTTACCATTTTACCAAGTATCGAAAACAAATCGAGAATTAAGAAGAGTAATGACTAAATCTCTTGGTCAAGATTATCTTGATTATATTGATCCAACTGTTAGAACAAAATTATTCAAAAGGGTAAGATTTCGATTATCCTATTATATTACTGGAATTAATTATAAAAAAATAGACAAACAAGTAATTTCTGTTAATGATATACCTTATCATGTAATTGGTGATAAAACATTAAACCTTAATATTTACTATCCAAATAAAGAACAAAAAAATCCGGTAATTGTTTACGTTCATGGTGGCGGGTGGATGAGAGGTTCAAAAGACCGATTTCTTGAACTTCGAATATTAAAAAGGTTAGCCTATAATGGTTACACAGTTTTTAATATCGATTATCGATTAGCCTTACAACCAACTTTTGCAACTCTAAACACAATTCCCCATGATAATTCAACTATAAGGGAAATGGTTTCCGATGTGAGAGCAGCGATTAATTTTGCTAAAGAGAATGCTGAAAAATATCATGGTGATCCTGAAAAATTATTTGTTTTTGGTCGTTCAGCAGGAGCTCATTTAGCTCTTTTAACAGCATTCAGTTGTCATGAAGCATTTTTCGATTTTGAAAATGTTTATTGCAATATAAGTCCAAATGATATTAGTGGAGTGATAGCTTTTTATCCTATAACTGATTTTGACGATTTATATAGATTTTATGAGAAAAGCAATCTTGTATTAAAGCAAGCAATTTATAGGGGAACAGGAAAACTTATTGAAGACAAAAATCTTTTCAGAATTTTTTCACCAATAAGTTATATCAATTCTGAAAATATTTCTCAAATTCCACCAATATTTCTGTCAGCAGGTAAAGCAGACAGAATAGTTGATACTTATCAATCAGAAGAGTTGTTTGAAGAATTGCAGCAAAATGGTATAACAAGTGTATATTTAGAACTACCCTGGGCAAATCATGCTTTTGATGTGGTTATCAATGGTCCAGGTGGTCAATTAACTTTTCAATACATGAAACAATTTATGCTGTGGGTTTTAGCAAAACAAAAATATGCTGAAATAGAACAGATAGCCAAAGAAAATGGTTTGCTAGATGTTTTAATAACAAATAAAACTAAAATCCTTACAGAAATGAAGTGTGATAGATCAAATGAAGAAATTAAATCCTGTTTAATTGATCTTAACAAAAAATCACTTTGATATTGAGCAAATCCTTGAGATTTGACTCAATATTAATAATCTCCTTTTTTTATTTTATAACATAGAAATAAGGTGAACAATAAATGGATTTAATAGCTCTTGCTTTTGTAATACTGTCCACATTACTCTTTGTGATATTTGTTCTCTTCTCCTTTTCTATCCTGGGTTTATGGTTGTCTGAAATAGGTTTGTGGATAATTAGTTTGCCTTTATTTATGATTGCTGTTTCGATAATTCGTATTTTTAGAGATTATTACCTTCCTGACAACCGTCTTGATATTATTCTCTTAGGGGTGACAATTTTACTTAATCTAGTAATCCTTTTGAGAATTATTATACCACTCAGTGAGATTAGAAAAACTAATTTAACTCTACAAAGTAAAATGGAACAATCATTGGGTAAAGACTATCTATTGTATGTTGATTTTTTCAGTAATTCAGATTTTTATAAAAAAGTTCGATTCCAATTTCTACATTATTTCCTAGGTGTAAACAAACGAGCTCTAGATAAAAAAGTCGTTTCAGTTCGTGATTTAACATATCATAAAACGGAAAACAAAGAGCTAAAATTGAATGTTTATTATCCAAGAAAAATAGGTTGCCATCCAACCATCTTATTTATTCATGGTGGTGGATTTATTGTTGGTTCAAAAGATCAACCTAAACAAGAGAAAATTTGTCAGTATTTAGCAAGTTATGGTTATTGTATTTTCAATGTTGATTATCATCTTACACCTTTATCATATCTTACATCAAAAGAGAAATCTATTAATCACGATTTACTGATTTGTGATATGGTTACAGATATTCGTAAAGCAATACTTTTCGCTAAAAAACATACAGGTGAATATAGTGGTAATCCAAAAGAATTCTTTGTTTTCGGTCGATCTGCAGGTGGACATCTAGCTTTATTATCAGCATATAGTTGTTTGGGACGATTTTACAATATATCTGATTGTGATGAGGAAATAGAAGAACATGCAATAAACGGAGTGATAGCTTTTTATCCGGTAACAGATTTTTCTGCTCTCTATAATTATTATGGAAAACAAAATCTCGTTAAATTTTTCATGACACGAGGTGTTGGAGGTTCGCCAGATGAATTACAATATCTCTATCAAGTATTTTCGCCAATTAGCTACGTTAGTGAAAAATATATTCAAAATATTCCACCAACTTTTCTCGCAACAGGTGAGAGAGATAGATTGGTATCACCTGAGCAATCAAGGAAACTCTATGATAAATTACAACATATGGGTGTAGATAGTGTGCTTCTAGAACTTCCGTGGGCAAATCACTCTTTTGATACTATTTTAAATGGTCCAGGAGGACAATTAATAATAAAATACTTGACTCAGTTTTTAGTTTGGGTAATAACAAAAATCCGATTTGAGAAAATAGAAGAATTAGCTCAAAAATATGGTTTAACAAAGATAATTCCAAAGGAAAAGTATCAGATAATTCATGAATTCAAGGATCTTGATTACAGTAGAATTGATGAGGAAGAATATAATAAACCATTTTTTGAATATCTCTATCAAGTATATGGCCCTGAAGAAGCAGCACAATAATTGGCTTTTTCCATATTAAGAAAAGAATATTTATTCTTTAATTAACATATTATGCTTAGGTTTACCTATGGATCTATCTAATTATGCGAATTATCATGTTTGGGCTGGAGAAAAAATACGCGCTATTTTAGAAACTGTTACAGATGAAGAATATATAAAAGAACTCGGAAAATTTTTTAGTTATCCCACTTTAAGAAAACATATTGAACATATACTTTTAGCAGAAGAATTTTGTATCTCATTTATGGATAAATCGAACAGGATACATTCAATACAGACGTGGAAAAAATTTTTCATATGCCCAATGAGCAGCTCATTCAAAAATGGGCACAAATAGATATTAAATATGCTGAAATGTTAAAGGAGAAAAATATCGCTGGTGAAATTACATTACCAAATTTCTTAGGTCATGAGTTTACTGTCAGCAATATGGATTTTCTATAACAATATATTACACATACAACTTTCCATCGTGGACAAGTAATTATTGCTCTTAAAAAACTAGGCAAAAAAGTATGTGGAACTGATTTCTTGCACTATCTGCATGAAATCGCACGAGAATCTGAGATGTAATCTCCAATTTTTTCAAATTTTTTTTCATATATGATTTCTATTGTAAGTACCTAAAAGATATTTTAATTGACCAAAATGTTCCATTTCATGACTGAAGTTTAACAGATATCTAGAAAAGGCTTGTTCTGCATCAATCTCACTGATTTTATCACTCTGATTGATTATATCATCAAGAAATTGAATCGATATCTCATGAGCTTTAGTAAGAAGTATAATAGCTTCTTCTTTCGTTAACATATCTTTCTTGGTAAAATTAAAACCATCAACACCTGGTTTATACTTTTCAACATCCACGGTAGAAATGAATTCACTAAATTCATAATTTTCAATTTGATCAGTTACCATCACTTTCTCAAAAGCAACAATATGTGGGACTATCCAAGCAGCAGAATTAGATTTCTCTGTGGGTTGATAGAAATACCTTTCTTCATCAAATTTCTCTAGATATTTGATTATACTTGCTCTAACTTTCAGATAATTTGCTTTTATTAATTCAAAATCTTTCATCTTTTTTACCTCTAATACTTACTAGATTTTAATTATCTATAGACTATATTAATTTTTAAATTAATATAATTCCTATGGAAATTTTTTATTTGATGGTGTAAATAATAGCTTTAGAGCAAAGGTGTCATCATTGAATAAACTACGAATCCTCCTCCTAACAGATCTTCATGTAAAACTTGACCTTGATGTCAAATCTCTTGAAAAAATTGTTAAAAAAGAAAAAATAGACTTAATAGTTGTTGCAGGAGATATAACCACCAACGGAAATACAAATCAAGTGAGAAAAGTCCTTGAAGATTTAGCAGATTTAGAACTACCGATTTTCTATGTTCCTGGAAATATGGATCCAAAAGATTCAACAGACATAAATTTTCATAATGTGCATCCATTACATGGTCGAATAGAATATTTCCAAGGATATAATTTTCTTGGTTTAGGTGCTTCAACGCCAACTCCTTTTCCAACTCCTTTTACCATGCCAGAATCAGAAGTAAAAAATATTTTAGAAAAAGCTAAAGAACAATTACTTTCAGATGATTCAATAGTTTTGATTTCACATAACCCACCTTTTGATTCTGAAGCAGATATTGTAGGTTCGCAAAAACATGTTGGCAGTAAATCTGTTCGTGAGTTCATTGAGCAAGAAAATCCAATTGCTATCTTATGTGGTCATATACATGAATCACAAGCTATCTGTTATATTCAAAATACTTTATGCATAAATCCCGGTGCAGGAGCACACAAGAACGCTGCAATAATTGAATTAGAGAAAAATGAATCCGGTGCAACTAAAGCTTCTGCTAAATTGATTACTTTTTAAAAAGAAAAAGAAGATAGGTTTACTACTAGAAAGTCATTGGTGGTAAAATTGCATAATATTTTGCTGTAGCTAATAATAATCCCATCGCAGTGCACATAAATGAATTAATCACTAACCATGTCTCAGTTTTCTTTACATTTAGCGTTCGACGTTCTTTTCCATCATTTGATTTATAGAAGAATGGTAGATGCATCAAAAAAGTACCCTTTTTTTCTCCAATGCGAAGTGTGCCATTGGTTAGATCACGGATATTAATATTTGGAAAATAATCCAAGAAAAGATGTGAACCATAAGCTAAAAAGTAGGGAATGAAAGCACTAACTAATGCATGATTAACAGTTAATCTCCACCACATACACACACCAAACAACATCCCTGGGAAAATAGCTGAATGGGATAAAACATCTCGATGTGTCATAAAACCATATAATTGATCAAAATCAGGTCCTTCGGAACCTAGAATTGTTAGAAGTAGAGCAATTATCCAAAATAGCCATGTTTCTTTCAGATACATTGCTCCCAGATTCTGATTGATAACAATGATCTCAATAGGAACATAAATAGCTCCTACAATAAAACCAAATGTCACATGAGCAGTCCTGTTTGCCAATATAATCACCATTTTAACTGAACAATTTAAGCTAAAAGACTCATATATTTATCAGCAAAAAGTATTTCGTATTTTCTTATCCGACAAAAATCTGCGGAATTCTTTACTATTACCCTTGAAACCTAGAACTAGAAACCTTGATAGCTTCTTCTAATACGCTTTAATAGGTAGTTACTCATATATATACTTGCCATGTAACAATTCAACTATAAATCGGATCTTACAGCTTTAAAACAACCTACTGATAATCTTATAGGTGAGAGGTTTCTAGCTTTTCTCCTCTCACCAACTTTTACCAATCTTTTTTTATTTAAAATGATACAAAATTAATAAATAAAAAAAAGAGAGAGATCGTTTTTAGATCTCTTTTTCATAATAATCAATTTTTCCTGCTCTATTAAAACCTAAAGAAGTATATGTTCCTTCTAAGGATAATGTAGGACCAAAGAGGAAAATATTTGTAGATTCTATACCTAAGGATTTCATTTTATTTACAGCTGAAAGTACTAATGGTTTGAAGTATTTTTCATCTTCATAATAAAATGAACCAAACCTAAATTGTTTAGGATTACTAGCGTTTGGATAAGCTAATGCTCTACCAACAATATGATCATCCTTGCGTATTACTAAATGTATTGGGTATTTTTCCTTATCTTTCTCTATATTTTCGATAGTTGTTTTTGCTTGTTCTTCTGGTGCACCTAGTTTTTCTACAAAAATTTGTATCAATTCCTTTGAATCTCGAGCATAATCATAATCTATTACTTCAATATCGCTTGATTCTACTGTTGGAATTTTGCTTACTTTTGCTTCCATGAAAATATATTGGTCTTTAGCATATTTAAATCCGAATTTCTTAGCTAATTCTTGTGTTCCTTTATAGATATCTCCAACTCGTGTTTGAACCACTTTGACGCCCTTTTGCTTTAAAGTAGAAACTGCTTGCTTAAATAGTAGATCTGAACACTCTTTATGTTCTTTCAACACTAATGGAAATTCTAAGTTAGCTCGTTTGACTTCACCTTCTTTCTCAGGTAAAATCGTTGAGGTTACAAATCCCACTAATTTATCATCTTTGAACGCATAATGTTTCGTTTCTGGATCAAAACCTTCTTGAGAATAGATTTGTTTTAATCGTGAAGCAGGTGTTTGGCCGAAGCCCATCCAATCTTTAGTGACTTCATTACCAACTTGTTCTTGTGCTTCCAAGAATTCTTCTTGGTAGCTTTTGATAGTATATTTTGACATATGGTAGTATATCTTGGAAGTCCGATTTAAACTCTCCCCTCAAAAAGCAATGACCAGAGCACAGCAAAAATAGATATATTAGAATAGCAAACGAAAAGCGATGATGCTAATTGACATTAGAAGATGAGAAAAATAGCGTAAACGGTTTTAAAGATATACATTTTAAATATACTGAATCTAGATGGGATGCGCATGTTCATCTTTACAAAATAGAAGATACCGCTGATTTAGTGAAATACGCCAGTGAATACAATGTTGAAAAATTCACTGCCATTGTTAGAGAAGATTGGAGAGTATATGAAGAAAAATTCCCAAATAAATTCGTTTACGCTCGTTTTATTATGTCTCAGAATCTTTTTTCAGGCGATTTAAAAGAAGCACTTGATGACATCCAATCAATGTATGATTCTGGTTATCCAATTGCTAAGTTTTGGTATGCTCCTCGTTGGCGCAAGTATGTTGAGGATCAACTAAAGCAGAAAGTTGAAGGGTTCAGGATTGATGATTTAAAATTTGATCCTATATTCAGCAAAATTGAGGATTTAGGATTAAAAATGATATTTCACATTTCAGATCCTGATTTAATATACGCACAGAGTTATCAACCCGCAAGTTATTATGGCACAAAGGAACAGCATCTAAAAGAATTAGAGAATATTTTAACTCGTCATCCAAATTTAGAAATCCAAGTAGCTCATTTAGCTGCTCAACCTGAGCAATTAGATAATCTTGCTAGATGGTTGGATATGTTTCCAAATCTTCATGTTGATATTTCATCTGCAAAATGGATGGCTCGGGAATTTTCATATAAAACCGAAGAAGTTGTTGAATTTTTCAAACAGTATAAAGATAAAATCTTATTCGGAACAGACATCGTAACCGGTAGAACTGATAGGGAACCTATACCAGGTTATTATTATCTTAGATACCTTTCATACTTAGCATTATTAGAAACAGATGTTCGAGACTTACCTTTACCTTTAGCAGATCCTGAAAATAATAATAAAACTGTAATAAATGGATTGGATTTGCCTATGGATGTTTTACGAAAGATCTATTGGGATAATGGCAATAAATTCTTCAAATAAATATTTTTTAGCATTAAGAAAAAAAGTGAAAGAAGAACGGTATTATCTCAGCATTCTTTTTCTTTCGTTGTATTTCTGGTGGTTCCTATATCCATAACCATATCCACTACAGTTTCTTACAATATCTTTCTTGAAAATTGTTTCACCACAATGAGAACAAGAATAAAAATTCTGAAAGTATTTATGTTCCTTAAGTGTGATAGAAACCATTTTCCAGCAGTTAGGACAGAATCTCATTGTTTTAATTTCTTCTTTCGCTTCTCTTCGCCAGTCGATCATCTGATCTTTGTCAAAATATATCTCGTTGAACATAGGTCTCCATTCCATTCATCAGATTTTACTCCTCACAAATACCGATGAATTTCCAATTCGATAGTTACTAGCTAGTTTTTACTTTACTATTTAAGGAAAAAAATTACCAAAGAAATCATCAGATAATGAGAATTTTGTGAGTAAATTTCTGTTATTTCTGTAAAGTTTATTAATATTGTAATGAATTAAAAAGGGATTACCTATGAGTTTCGATAAAGAACCTTTAGCGATGTTTCTTTTTGGCTTTCTAGGGTTATTAAGTCCTACAGTGACGATTCTAGCTTTTATGATTCGTTGGTTACTTAATTATTCTGCTAGTTGGGAATTAATAATCTCAATAATTTTGATCATTGTTAGTGGGATTTTTATCATCTTAATTTTGATACTTCTATTTAAAGTAGGAAAAGAATTATTTGCTGAAATTAAAATAGCAATTGAAATTCATAGAGAAGAAAAAGAGGAAAAAAAGGAAATAACGACATAATTTATTTTTGGAATTTTTTCCTAAATTTTTTTAAATTTATTTATAATTGAAAATATATAATTGAGGTAAAAGGTGAAACAATTGAGCATTAGAGTTGTAGTTGATAGCGCATCTGATATTCCTTGGGAATTTGCTGATAAATATGGTGTAAAAGTGGTTCCATTAACTATTTCATATAATGATAAATCATTCAAAGAAAATCGTGAGTTTGATTTAGCTGCTCATTATAATAATTATGAAAAGAATTCTAATTTCTTGCCAAAAACAGCTCAACCTTCTCCAAAAGAATATGTTACGATTTATAATGAATTGGCGAAGGAAGGCGCCAAAGACATTATTGTAGTTTGTATCAGTTCAGCAATGAGTGGTACAATGAATAGTGCTAGATTAGCTGTTGATTTTGTTAAAGATACCTATCCTGAAGTTAGAATTCATCTTATTGATTCTAAAAATGCCTCTTTCACAGAAGTTTTCTTAGTGGAAGAAGCCATCACTATGATCAAGAAAGGTGCCAAAGTGGAGAAAATTGTTTCTCGTTTGAACGAAATGGTACCTTTGCTGAAAACTTATATCTATATACCAAATTTGAAATATCTCTATTTAGGTGGTAGAATCAATATAGCAAAATATCTTCTAGCTAGATTACTCCGTAAAAAAGTAATCACTCGAGTAAATGAAAAAGGAACAAACGAGACTGCTGCGAAAGTTTCAAATATTGATCAAGGTTTCAAAAAAATGCTACAATTGACAACAAAGAAATTTACTGAATTTCCGAGAAAATATGCTATAGTTCACGCTAATAATATAGAGCTTGCTAATAAACTCAAAGAATTACTTCTTGAAAAGGATCCCAAAGCAAAGTTACAAATCATTCTAACAAAGTGCACAATATCAACACATACAGGTCCTAACGCAGTAGCTCTGCTTTCAGATTTCGGTTAAGAAAATAAAAAGGAGAAAGATAAGGGATTGATTAATCCCTTTCAATTATTCTCATACCAATTGGAAAATGGTCGCTATAACCATTCATATCGAGATTAGCAGACGGGCGTCCAAAGCGTTTTGGAGAATCATATTTCCCTTCCATCATTTTATCACTTCTAATAATCTCAACAAATTTCTTCTTAACGTAAAAATTCCCTTCATCAACTAAGAAAGCTTTAGAAACAAGAAATTGGTCTAGCATTGTGGGGAAATTTTGGTAGTAATTTGTTCCTATACCTTTGCTCATTTCTTTCCACATCATATTGAATAATCGTGGAGTGGTTTTTTGAGCGTTTATCACTTTTTCCTCGGTATTGGAGCTTAGAGCATAATCTGTTAGTGATCTATTGAATGGTTCATCATTAAAATCACCCATAACGATTATTGGTGCAAGATCACCAACTATTTCATGAATGCGAGAATTCCAATAAGCTAATGTTTCACCTGCAACTATGCGATAAGGTTCTGATTCTAAGGTACCTCCACTTCTTGCTGGCCAATGGTTACCAATAACAATAAGGGGCTTATTATTTTCCTTCATAGTGAAGTTAACTTGATAAATATCTCGAGTAGCTACACGTTTCATAACGACATGTGAGAAATCCAATCCTTTGACGAGTTTGTTTGCATCATAAATAAAAGCAACATCAATACCTCGATCATCGGAACAATCATGATGAGCTACTTGATAATCACGTGTTTTCATTCTAACCTTTTCAATGAGTTTATTGAGAACATTGGCATTTTCAACTTCACACATACCAATTAGGTCTGGACCTTTCTTACCGTTCATTCCTTTTATTACTTCAGCTAATTGGTGAAGTTTTCTATTTAGAATGATTTCATTCCAACCCTTAATCTCATTTCCAATAGTCCTCTTTAACTTATCAGTTCTATCCTTAGAATGTTCGACATCAAATAAGTTCTCTACATTCCACCAAGCTATATAAAGCTCTTTTTGCTCAGCTTTAGCTTTGGATTTTTTGTTCTTTTTTGCTTTAGAATTATTTTTTGGCATAAGAAAGACATTTAGCTTTCTTGATTTAAAGTTTATGAGTGAAAAAAGTAGAGATTTTTTATGAAATCTCTTTACAACATTTAGCAAAAATAGCTAATGCTTCATCAATATGCTCTTCATCTATACATAAAGGAGGTCTAAATCGTATAGTTTTTTCACCACAACCTAAAAGAAGCATTTTATTTTTGAAAGCTGTTGCTTTCATTTTATCTCGTATTTCTGCAGTTGGTAAATCGAATGCACACATTAAACCTCTACCTCGAGCGTTGGTCATGATTTTTCTTGAAGCTAAACAGGTATCTTTTAATCCCTTTAGTAGATATTCACCCATTTTTCGAGCATTGTCAACAAGTCTATCTTCTTCAATGATTTCGAGATATCTTGTTGAGCGGACCATATCTATGAGATTACCTCCAAAAGTGGAATTGATTCTACTTGATTCTTTAAAGACATGATTTTCCACTTCATCGATTCTTTCATCAACCATGATACCACATACTTGTACTTTTTTACCAAAAGCGATGATATCGGGTTTAACGAAGTGTTCATACGCCCACATCTTCCCTGTAAGACCTATTCCCGTTTGTACTTCATCAAAAATAAGCATCATTTCATTATCATCACAAATTTTTCTCAATTCTAAGAAAAACTCTGGTCTAAAATGATTATCACCTCCTTCAGCTTGAATGGGTTCAATGATTAATGCTGCAATATCTTTGGGATTATCTATAATAGCTTGATTAATTTCTTCCAAAGATCGCTTTTCAGCTTCTTTCACTTCTTCAAGATGATCTTCTAGGGGGAATTTTATTATTGGAGCCTTTACTCGAGGCCATTTGAATTTTGGATAATAAGCTATTTTTCGGGGATCAAAAGTATTTGTTAATGAAAGAGTATAACCAGATCGACCATGAAATGCATTTGTGAAATGTAGGATTTGGTTTCCCATTAATCCCTTTTCACCAAGCTGGAAATTTTTCCTTATTTTCCAATCAAAGGATGCTTTGAGAGCATTTTCTACTGCTAATGCTCCACCTGATATTAAAAATAAATATTTGAAATTATCTTTCATACAAATTCTACCAAAAGTGTCAACAAATTCAGCCATTTCATCTGTGTAAATGTCCGAATTAGCTGTTTTGTTAACAGCTACACGTCCTAACTTTTCCATAAATTCTTTCGTTCGTACTTTGGGATGGTTGCATCCAAGTGGTGCAGAAGCAAAGAAAGAAAACATATCAAGGTAATTTTCGCCTGTTAATTTGTCTTGTATATAGAATGGGGTGCTTTTATCTAAATCTAAAATGATCCTATAACCATCTATTAACATATGTTTTTCTAATTTTTCAAAAGCTGTTGTCATAAAGAATCTCTCAAGAAAATATAATTACGTATATTATAAAATAACTTATGCTAAATTACTGAAAATTTTGGTGGAGAAAGATTGCTGAGAGAAGTTACTGATTCTGGTAATATTAAAAAATGGCCCTAGAGAACAGTATTATATGCATTTATCTGTTTTCCTCTTTTATCATGAATAAATAGTTTGTTTACTTTAATTTTCGATGTTAAGCTTTTAGGAAATACTATGGGGAATGCCTATATTTATTTTGCAATCATTTTCTTTACTTTTGAAAGAAAAGTAGTTATTTAGTGACAAGTATTAGTTAACATATAATTTTGAACATATTGGAGTTGATATCTATTGCATGGATTTAGTAAAATCCCCGAATTAAAAAAAGAGCTTTTTGAAAAATGGGCTGACCAAATAATTTCTACTTATAAAATAAAAGAATCCGAAACATTGGAGAATATATCAGAATACGTAGCAGAATTCTTTGATAAATTATTTACCAATTATCAAATTTCTTTCTCAGATTTACATCCTGATGGAATATTTCCCTTTGCAATAAATCGTTTGGATAAAAAACCACAATATGCTGACGAGGAATTTTATGATGAACTGTTCAAAGTGGAAAATCACATGCGTTGGACTTATACTTTTGTTTTAACGAAGCTCTATCGTAATAAAGAATGTCCTTTTGATACTGCAGAATGTCCTTATTAAAACCAAAAGAAATTATACAAATCACACTAAAATGATTCTTTTGAAGGTATTTTTTCCCTAAAATTTATTTACACCAAAAGTAAAACAAGAATGGATATAAAATATCCAATAATTTAAACTGGAATGTGCAATGAGACCCCCTACATGTAGAATTTGTGATAAAGATTTAGATGAAAACGAGGGTGGACTAGTTAGTTTTAAAAAGAGGTTTTCTGATAGAGTATGGGAGCGGAAAATGAAAAGAATTAATGGCGTAGGTCATCCACCTAATTCGGATTGGTTTTGCGAAAAACATTATCAACGTGCAAAGGATCTAAAAGATCAAACCATCGATCAAGCTATCGCTATCATGCATGCTGAAGAGAAAAAATAATACTTTTAATTCTTTTCATTCTTTTATCTTTTATTTTTAGAATATTACCCTTTAGGTGAAAATCTTAATACCAAACAGTCGTCTTTTGCTATTTTAAATTTCAAGCCTATTGTATTCATTTCATCAAGATTAGTTTCCATTTTATTTATAACCGATTTATAAAATGAATAAAGCACATCGATTTTTAATGGTTGCTCGGTTGGTAATCTAGTTTTTGCTGGGATCAATATTTTGAAAGTTCCTTCCTTCTTTTTCCCTCTATTTAAAAGAAAAATTAACAATGATTGAGTTTTCTTATTATATCTTCCAACAATTTCAATTTCTACATTTGAATCAAAGGTTTTTTCGACATTAAATTGAGAAAGTAGTTCTTCTATAAATTCCTTATTTTGCTTCTTTATCTTATTAGAATCACGATAGAAAGCGTCAATCATATATCGAGCTCCTAATGGTGTACCAAAGAGGGTGTTAGTTCCTTTACCAAGAGTAAATTGATAACCAATTGTTCTATTTCGTAATTTCAGTATTGGTTTAACGTTTTCTTCTTGCCACATAAACTCTCGAGCGATATAATCAATATGTAACAACTTGTTATTAATTGTCTTTGCAAATGCTCCCCAAGGTTTCCAAGAACGTAATATATTCTGTCTTTCTGTACGCTCGAGATGATAGATAGCGTATTTATTATAATTTTTCAACCGATTTTTTTGGAATTGGAAATTTAAATAGGACGCAATAATTTTGAGAAGGTTAGCATTCCTGCCAAAAATCTTCTGTTTGGTAACAACTGCTGGAAAGAGTTTTTGTGTATCAATTGGGAATCCATTCTCGTTCATGACAGGAAAATTAGGTCCGGTTATAAGGTGTCCACCAGTTTTAACATAATCCAGAAGTTTGGTAAAATCACTCTTAAAAATCGCTCCACGATTATGGAAGAAGATTGCTTTGAGTTTTTTCATATCCTTTAAATTGACTCTCTCGAGAGCAATAGGTTCAGGATTATAACCTTTTGCTAGTAATAAACCAAAAATACCATATTCAGCTTGCATATTAATAATTTTAATTGGCCGAATGATCTTCCCTGTTTGATCAAAATCTCCCGGGATTACACGATGGTTCATTGAATAAGTTGCAAAAGCAATTTCATCATAAATTTCCTCTGATTTGACTAGCTCTTCTCCCAATTTATCAATAAAAGCATAAACACTTTGAACAGCAGTAAACCTTTTCAATTTCTTACCAGTGTGACTTATCATGCTGTTGTAATAGTATTTATTCCCTTCAATATCCTCACCATCTCGAATAATATACATATTAATACCTTTTGCTCCATGAGCAATGGATCCCATCATAGATTGTACAGTAGAAATAGTTTTGACATTTACTCGAGGATCAAACCAACCGCAACCAATTTCTGCAGCAAATAATGGTTGGTATTCAGGTTGTAAATAACCTTTGAAAACAGATGGAATAATTGAGTTCCAGAACGGAACATCATTTGTAAAAGATGACCTAAAAGTTTTAGAATTAACTGTATAACCATAAATTTCTACCAAGGGAGCTTTCTTGATAGGGTTCGAGGGATTGAAGTAATTACCAGATTCAGTTGTTGAAAAAATAAGTGGGATATCCAACTCATGAGCTATTTCACGTAGGTTTTCTAAATATTTGGTTGCCCAATCTTCAAAGAATGATTGCCAGATCATTGATTTTGATACATTTAAACCATCTTTTGGTGGTTGAACTTCATCGAAACTCAAATAACTTTCTACACAATAAACACTTAATGTTTGAATATTACCAAATTCCTTCTCAAGCCATTCATGAAAGCTTTGAATAGTGAATTCATTAAAATCAATTTTTCCGATATTAAAATTATACATCAAACCAGTTTCATTATCTAATTGAAATATTATAATTGGCTTTTCAAAATAAGCCTGTAATTCTCGTTTTAATTTCTTATACCATTTCCTAACTAACTCAAGATATTTGGGGTGGTTAAGACAAACGTTAAAATATTCTTCTGTCTTATCTAAAGTTTCATCCGATTTTTTTACTACTACCTCAGGATAAAGTTCAGCTATCCAAAGCGGAATACCAAAACCAGGATATTCCGAATAAATGAAAGGTCCAGGACGAATAATAACTGGCAAAGCTAACTTTTGACAAATGGTAAGAAATTCATGTAAATTCCTTCTAGGATGAGTATCACCTTCAAAATCGAATTGATCCTCATATAATTCATGAAAAATCCAGGGAATATATGTGGAAATAACATTAATTTGTCCTTCGTCCTTAAGAACTCTAAGATCTTTTTCCCAATTTTCAGGGTCAATACGGAAGTAGTGGTATTCTCCAGATCTAAGAAAAGTCTCCTTATGATTGACTTGGAAACGGCCATTCATGGTTGTTAGTTGAAACAATAGTTTATTGACCTCCAGATTTCTCATGGAAATTATTTTTTTAAACATATTTTGCTTTTACTTTGTAATTAAAAGTATTGCCATAATGAAGAATCAGTTAAATCGAATAAAAAAAGATATTTCTCAGAATTATTATTAAAAAACTATTAATTATCAATAGTTATAGTGTCAGTAAAATACTTTTGGTGAAAAACTTGGTTGCAGGATATTTTGGTAAAATATTGCGGGTTGATCTCGCTCGAGAGAAGATAACAGTTGAATCTCCTGATGAGTTAATCTATAAAAGATATATTGGCGGAGAAGGATTTGTCGCTTATTATTTACTCAAAGAATTGCATCCAAGAATTGACCCTCTAAGCATGAAAAATATCTTGATTTTCGCTACAGGTCCAGTAACAGGTGTTGCCCTTTCAGGAGTGAGTCGTAGCTGTGTAGGAGCAAAATCACCCCTTTCTGGAGGTTTTGGTGAGTCTGAAGTAGGTGGTTTTTGGGGAACGGAATTGAAACGATCAGGGTACGATGCTGTTATCTTCACAGGGAAAGCACAAAAACCTGTCTATTTCCTAATAACAGATGATATTACAGAGATTCGTGATGCTAAACATTTGTGGGGAAAAACTACTGGGGAGGTACAAGAAATCATTAAAGGAGAATTAGGTGATGAGAAAGTTCGAATAGCTTCAATAGGACCTGGTGGAGAGAACCTTGTAAGATATGCTTGTATAATGCATGACTTGCGGCACGCAGCTGGAAGAACGGGTATGGGTGCAGTCATGGGGTCAAAAAACCTTAAAGCAGTAGCTGTTCGAGGAAAATTAACAATACCTGTAGCAAATGAAGAGTTATTAGCTGAATTAAGAAAAAAGATGAACAATGAATATCTCAAGGATTTGGAACACTTCTCGTTATTAGGAACTGGCGGTGATCGCATGGAGTCCTTTGTTGCATCTGGTAATTTATCAGTTCGAAATTTCAGAGAGGGTGTTTTTTCTTCAGTTGCTAAAATCGATCCAAGGACAATAAAAGAAACAATAGGTTTAGAAATGGAAGGGTGTTACGCATGTCCAATTCGGTGCAAAAAAATAGTTCAATTTTCAGAACCGTGGGAGGTGCAAGCAAAATATGGTGCACCAGAATATGAATCGCTAGGAGCTTTTGGTCCGAATTGTGGCATAGATGATGTAAAAGCTATTTGTAAAGCAAATGAATTATGTAATAAATATTCCTTGGATGCCATTTCTACTGGAGTGACAATTGGTTTTGCTATGGAATGTTTTGAAAAGAAGCTTATAACCAAAGAGCAAACCGATGGCTTAGATATTACTTTTGGAAATAGTGAGGTTCTAATCCCCCTCATTGAAAAAATAGCTAAACGAGAAGGAATAGGTAACTTACTGGCGGAAGGTGTCAAACGGGTTGCTAAGGAACTGGGTGAGAAAGCAATGAAATTTGCTATGCATGTTAAAGGTTTGGAATTACCAATGCATGAACCGAGGTTGAAAAGAGGTTTAGGTTTGGGTTATGCTCTTTCTCCCACTGGAGCTGATCATATGCATAACTTAAATGACCAATTTTTAACAAATGAAGCAACGATCGAGAACTATCATCCTTTGGGAATTTATGAAACAATACCACTAGAGGATTTGGGTCCTAAGAAGGTTCGAGCACTTGTTTATCAAACAAATTGGCGAACTGTTTACAATTGTCTATTAATGTGTATGTTTCAGCCTTGGGTTCATAAGGATATAGTTGATATAACTCAAGCAATAACGGGTTGGAATATCTCAATGTGGGAACTAATGAAGGTGGGAGAACGGGTCAATACTATGGCTCGAGTGTTTAATATTAGGGAAGGATTAACCATTAAAGATGACATGCTACCTGAAAGATTCTTTTCGCCAACATCCTCTGGGGCATTATCAAAAACAGCCTTAGATCGCAAACAATTTGTAAAGGCTCGAGAATTATATTATAAAATAATGGGGTGGACTGATATAGGAATTCCAACTAAAATAAAATTACACGAATTAGATATTCCTTGGATTATAGATTATTTACCGGATGTATAGTTATGACCTTTTATAGAAGATCTGAAGTAGCAGGAAGTCTCTTAGCAATTTTAATTTTAGTTAGTAGTATAGGTGCTATTACAGTTATGCAAACAAGCAATTTTGAAACTAATGCAGTAGCAAACAATTATAGTATAATATTAATGATTGGCGATGGTATGGGGTATGAGCATGTTACAATAGGACAATATGTGGAAGTTGGAAAAACAAATAATCTTACAATGGAAACATTCACCAAACAGTATTCAGTTTACACTAAGAATGTCAATGATATTCTAACAGATTCAGCTGCAGCAGCAACAGCTATAGCAACAGGTGAAAAAACTTCTAATGGAAATATTGCTGTTAGTTTCTCAGGAGAAATACTGAAAACTATACTAGAAACGGCAATAGAATTAGGAAAATCAACAGGTGTAGTAAGTACTGCTTTTGTGCAACATGCAACACCCGCAAGTTTCCTCACACATGTAAATAGCAGAAATGATTATGATGAAATAACAAGGCAAATTGTTGAAAACGCTAATGTGGATATTTTATTGGGAGGAGGTAGCTCGTACATTACCGAGGAACAAATAGAAACAATGATAGCGAATGGCTATACTTTTATCACTAATAGAACCACTTTAGAAAGCCAAACTTCTGGAAGAGTTTTCGGTCTATTTTCAGGAGGATATATGCCTTATGAAGAGGATCGAAATCTAACCTTGATACCCTCTTTAGCAGAAATGACCAGTAAAAGTCTCGAGATTTTAGCGCAAGATACTGATGGTTTTTTCCTGATGGTTGAAGGAGGAAGAATAGATCATGCTGCTCATGATAATAATAAAGTAGGTGTAGCATTGGAAACGATTGCCTTTGATAATGCAATTAAAGAGGCTTTAAAATACACAAAAGAACATCCAAATACAATTTTATTAGTTACAGCTGATCATGAAACGGGTGGACTAGAAATAGTTTCAGATAATTTAGATGAATTACTACCAGCGTTTGGAAATACCGAGGAACAAAATCGAACTATAAGAATATCTCGAGTGAACACCATAACAGTTGATTGGAAAACGAGCAGTCACACAACCAGGCATGTACCATTATTTGCTTTTGGAAAAGCGCTCGAAGGGATAAAAGCAAATTACCTAATTGATAATACAGAAATCAATCATTTAATGAATGAGTATTTCCAAGGGAATGATCTTGTTTTGATTAATTTTGCAGAACCAATATCACTGAACCAATTATGGTTGCTAGGTGCAACATTAGTAATTTCATTTATTACTATAAATATCATAATAAGAAGAAAAAATAAACAAAAAAGAAACCAATAGATAAAAGATAGATTAGTCACTACTTGTTTGAGTTTTGAATAATCTTTGAGCAGCAACACCACGATGAGTCTCTTTAAGCTGCTTATAAACAAGTTTGCCGGTAGGACCAATAATAACATTACCAACTAAGATGTGAGATTTATCATTTTTCGAGAAACCATCTTCATTAAATAAATATTCGAAGGATACATTGCGGCTACCATCACGTTCCTCAACTAGGGCCATAATAGTTAACTCCTCAAGCTCATAATGGGATTGTAAAGGATTACCCCAGCCTGTTTCTTCATGAATATACAAAAGAATGATTTCTTTCACTTCTTCGAATTTTATACTGATTCCTCCAACATATAATAAAAAGCAATAATCAAATATAATCTTATCGAATCTTATAAAAGATATCAGTGTAGCAATTTTAATTATTTTTGCTATTTAGAAAGCTGATAAGGTTCTTTAATGCAAGCAATTCCTGTAACAACTTCTTCTAAGCCAAACGAGAGGATATCATAATTGCATGAGAAAATAATTTTACCATCAAGAACATGGTTTTTATCGTACTGGGAAAAGCCATCCTCGTCAAAAATATATCTAAATGAGACTTGGAACGACCCATCAGGATAATTTAAAATTCCTTGATTATACAAATCCTCAAATTCACAATAAGGACGTAGCGGTTTTCCCCAACCCGTTTCATCGTGAATGCGATCCAGTAAAATTTGTCGGATTTTTTCAGTATCAGGAGACATAATAATCAGAAAAATTATACTATCTGAAATAATAAATCATTTCGTTAAAAAATAATTTGAAAAAGGTATTTTAGGCAAAATCCATTATAATTAAATGATATGTGTGGAACTAAGGATAAAAAGAAAGGGCTTATGAATTTCTGCCCAAATTGTGGAACAGAAGTAGCAACAGAAGTGGTAGATGGGGAAACGATCAGAAGGACCATTTGTGTTAATTGTCATAAAGATATTCAAGAATTAACAACCAATATACTTCAAGAAAAATTATTTGTAAAAGAATGTACAAATTGCCAAACTATCGGCACAATTGATGCGAAATATTGTTTTAATTGTGGAGCAAAGGATCTAGTAAAAAAACCAATATTATTAAGAAGAACAAGAAGGAATATAACTAAAACCTACGAAAAAAGAGTTATTAACACTGATCTGAGAAATTTAGTTTTTATTAATTTACCAATGATCATTTTTACATTAATATATATTATAATCACTTTAATTTGGAAAAAAACTTTCCCTCATGGTTTGAGTGTTTTTTTTGTAATAGTGATCATCCTAACATTATTTATAGATGTGGTATATTTTACAGGGCTATTGTTTAGAACTTATAAAAGGGTGAGAAAAATAAGAAAGAGAGTTAGATTGGAAAAATTCTTCGAAGAAAAAGAAAAATAACCAGTAAATAAATTCAATTAAAAGAAATCTTATATCTAATATTAACATTTGATTAGGAGAGAGTACAATACCTTCTTGGAAAGGGAAATAATAAAATAATATAGCATAATAAATTATATAATCATTTTTCAAAAGAAAAAATACTTGGTGGAGGAGTCAAAAATGAAGAGTGATAATCTTGGAGAAAAACCTGGAGAAAGATTAACTCAAGAACAGCCAATTGCTACCTTTTGCCCATTTTGTGGCAATAAAGTACTTGTAGAGATAAATGGAAATGAGCCTGAAAAAGACATAATATGTTGGCAATGTGGGGAAATATTAAATGATGTGTTAAATATAACAAACGAAGATTACTTCATAATGCAATGTGAAAAATGTTTTGAGCACAACATAAAAGAAGCGAAATATTGTGCGAGATGTGGAAATAATAAATTAAAAAGAACAATTGTAGGGGTAAAGAAAAAGAAACAAAAACAAAAAAGAAAATTATTCGATAACCTATTGAACCCCAAAGGAAAGTTATTTTATATTTTTTGTATTATTCCAAATGTTTCTTTTATAATATTTATTATAGCTCAGTTGGGGGAAACGTGGTTTGGCAGTAAGATATTGTTAATAGTCTTGGGATCAATTGTTGGGGTATTAGACCTGTTTTTCTTTGTAGCAATTATAATTAATTTAACAATGGATCTCGTTACTAATTGATAAACTATAATGAGAGAGAAAAAAGCAATTAACAGTAAACAGTTAATAACGACAGGTGGGAGTACTTCAAATTAACATAACCAAGCTCCGAGAAACTATATAAGGAAAGACCGGTATAAGTAATATCCAACAAAGGTTTTCTCTTCCGATAGGAAGCTTTATAATACTCTGTTGGAAGAACAAAACGCTCGTTTGGAAGCAGAAAATGCTTCAATAAAAAGGCTCTGCGATAAAACTAAACAATCGCAATCTTTTTAAAAGAGAAAAAACGACAATCAAAACCGCGAACATTCGTTTGGGTGAAACATTTGAATGGACGCGAATCATAAAGTTACGATAATGTAAAATTATTGATGCGCTCGCGAGTATTAATGGCTCGTTGAGTAAGAGGTGATTCGACGATCGCTTCTGGCTATGGGATCAATAAATTGACTCCTATGTCAGATGCTAATTTTCAATCGTCTTATTACCGTAGAAGGCCGCACTTCTTCAAGTGAAATCTAGATCTCCAAAGTAGGTTCCGACACGCAAACGCCATCTGGGGGATGGATAGGCTTGAGCACCGA
>Ga0307379_10001547_pt1 | contig 36160 bp, 44 predicted proteins | sample UN2MG_FD_202237 | JGI IMG/M metagenome (GOLD analysis project Ga0307379, IMG submission 202237) | Soil microbial communities from Risofladan, Vaasa, Finland - UN-2 | ecosystem: Environmental > Terrestrial > Soil > Coastal area > Acid sulfate soil | place: Finland: Risofladan, Vaasa | collected...
GCAGCGCCATGACGTGACCACGATGGTGGAACGGCTCAGGATGGACAGGGACAGGAAAACGGTGGATATGAGTGTCGGGGACAGACAGCTTGTCCTGAATCGGCTACGGTCTCTCCTGCTGTCTCCTGAGGGAACAGCGGCTGAGAACATAGCGTTGAAGGCAGCATCCCTGCTTGGACAATCAGTCGGTCTCTTTCAGAAGCGTATCGAAGTGGATGACAAGCGGGACAGGTCACCCGATGAAATACGGAGAGAGATCGAAGACCGCATCTCAATGCTGGAACTGGATGACACGAACATACACTGACGAATCCCTGTTCGTGAATCCCAATGCAGGAACTCTGCGTCAGGTGATTTCCTGCTGACTCGTCAAATGATAGGTGTCCCGCCACGGCACCCTGCCGACCCCGCCACCCCCCTGTGGCATGGTCGGAGTCCCACGCACATATATACTATTCCAGCCTCTCAAATAGCTGTTTTTAGACTATTTTGTCTATGCCGTTAGCCAACAATGTCTAAAAAATTTTCTATATAAATTACCAGTACTTACTGCTGACTTGTTGTTGACATTCTTTTGTCAACCCCCTAGACTCTCCATAATCGAGGAGAGTTCTGTTTGGGACTCTTCTTTTTTTTGACCTGAAGTTTGTTATCTGTATATATACAGTCTGTATATTTACTGTATACAACTTACGGAATATTATTCTCTGTAAGTTACAGGGATGCCCTGAGTGGGCATCCCACTGTATATATACAGTACGGCATATATACAGATAGATTCTGGAGGTTTGTGAATCCGCAGGTACTGCAAAAGATAAAGACGTTACCGCTGGATCAGCAGGCTGGTTTTTTGGACCTGCTGAAAGAGCTGGATCAGTCGGAACGTGTTTCCAGATGCCGTCAGGATTATGCGACGTTTGTGAAAGAGCTTTGGCCCGGTTTTATTGAGGGCAGGCATCACAAGATCATGGAAGATGCTTTTCAGCGGATCGCGGATGGAACGCTGAAGCGTTTAATCATCAACATGCCGCCGAGGCATACCAAGTCTGAATTTGCTTCGATACATTTTCCAGCTTATTACTTGGGGCGATATCCTGATCGGAAGATCATCCAGACTTCTCACACTGCTGAACTGGCCACTTCGTTTGGGCGCAAAGTTCGTAATCTGGTTGACAGCGAACAATATCAAAAAATATTTCCTGAAACGTCATTGGCGGTTGATGCCAAGGCGGCAGGGCGCTGGGACACCTCCAAGGGTGGCGTTTACTTTGCTATTGGTGTTGGCGGCAAGTTAGCTGGATATGGCGCTGATCTCCTGATTGTGGATGATCCGCATTCCGAACAGGATTACATTCAGGCCCGTCAGGGTGATGTAGGCGTGTTTGATAAGGCATATGAATGGTTTACCTCTGGCCCGAGGCAGCGTTTACAGCCGGGAGCGGCGATTGTCGTGGTCATGACTCGTTGGCACAAACGGGACATTACCGGCAGGATCGTTAAGCGAATGACCTCTGAAAAAGGGGTTGATGACTGGGAAATCATTGAATTTCCCGCTTTGATGCCAGAAACCGACAATTCGTTATGGCCGGAATACTGGCCAAAAGAAGAACTGATCGCCATTCGCAGTGAGTTACCGGTGGCGCAATGGAACGCCCAGTACCTGCAGAACCCCACGGGTGAAGAAGGGGCGCTGGTTCGGCGCGACAGTTGGCGGATGTGGGAAAAACCCGACCCACCGGAATGCGAATACGTGATCCAGTCATGGGATACCGCCTTTCTGAAGAAAGAACGCAGTGACCGTTGTGCCTGTACCACTTGGGGCGTGTTTTATCTGGAAGATGAAGAAGGTCTCAAGCGACCCAACATCATGTTACTGGATGCTCTGGCCAAGAGAATGGAGTTTCCGGAGCTTAAACGCACCGCATTCCGCATGTGGGAAGAACGTCAGCCAGATGCCTTCATTGTTGAAGCCAAGGCTTCTGGTCTGCCCCTGATACAGGAATTGCGCATGATGGGCATTCCGGTCGAGGAATATACTCCGCATCGCGGTACGGGTGACAAGTTTGCCCGCCTTAATTCGGTGGCGGATTTCTTTACCAGTGGTTTTGTCTGGTGTCCGGATACCCGCTGGGCGGAAGAGGTGCGCGAAGAGATGGCGGCTTTTCCACAGGGTGATTTCGATGATCTGGTGGATTCTTCTACACAGGCATTACTGCGGTTTCGTCGTGGCGGGTTTATCTCCTTACGTGATGATTACGAAAATCCTGATCATATTCCAATCAAGGCGGCATATTACTGAAATGGATAATTTGACAGAATTTGAACAGGTTGTTCTGGGCTGCATGGTTCTTGGACTGGATCACAGACTGAAGTTTGTACTTCAGGAAGACAGTACCGTGGCGATATACACGGGACAAAGACTTCTGACCCAGATTGAAACAGAACATTTTATTCAGCTGAAGCCACAAGAAGTTCTGGATTTGGCGGGAATTTAACGCAGGGAGCATTATCGAGGAAGATTATGAGCATTATGAAAAAAATCAGCCCCTCTTACGCTATTCTCAAGAAGAACAAGGAGGACAGCGCCCTCAAGACATTGAGGAACTTCAGCGGTATTGCCACTGCCATGCATGATTCAAAAAATGGTGGCAGTGGGTTGAAAGGTTTACTCGATCCCGGCAACATCGTTCTGGACTCAAGAGGTCCGACCGATGAAGAACGCAAGGCCAGACGTGATGCAAACCGTATGAAAAGAATGTCTGGCGCAAAATCAGGCGGAGCCACCAAGAAAATGGCCAAGGGCGGCATGACATGTCGTGGTATGGGCGCTGCTACCAAGGGTGGACGTACCAAGGGAAGCTGCTGATGAAGAACCCGATTAAGATGCTGAAAGATTCAAATGCCCGCAAGGGTAAGCAGAAAGAGATCATGGGCGAAGATTACCACCGGCAGGAGCGTATCCAGCTGAAGGGCAAGAATGCCGCCAAAGATACCATCCAGCGGGTTTCTGACTACAAGGCAGCCAAGCTCGAAAAAGCGCCCAAAATGGTTAAAAAAATGGCCAAGGGTGGAAAGACCAAAAAAACTCCTGAAATGCGTTCATCGACACGATGGGAACCAGCTTCCAACAAAATGGCTGCAGCTAATCCAGCAGGTCCGGTTGCTGACATCCTTCAGCGGGGTTACCACGCCATCCAACGAGAACGTGGCGAAGAAGTGCCTGAAGATAGTCCGTATGTCAGGGCTAAGAAGAAACCCAAGAAAATGGCCAAGGGCGGTCTGTGCCGGGGCATGGGTGCGGCCACCAAAGGTGGTGGATTCAAGGGGTCACGGTAGTGATTGAAAACAACGCCATGGCGTTACACGCTGAAGAGCCACTGGAGGTTGAAGTAACCACTCCAGTCGGTCCTACCGATGACGGTGGAGCGGTGGTTCAGTTTGGTGAAGAACAGCAGGGTGAACCAGCTTTTGGTGACAACCTTGCCGAGTTCATAGAAGAAAAAGACCTGAGTCTGTTGGCCAGCGAACTGGTACAGGATTTTGAGTCTGATCGTGACAGCCGTTCCGAGTGGGAAAAGACTTACATCAAGGGACTGGACTTACTTGGTCTGAAGTTTGAAGAACGCAATCAGCCATGGGATGGTGCCTGCGGAGTATTCCATCCTCTGCTGGCTGAATCGGTGGTGCGTTTTCAGGCGCAGACCATTCAGGAAGTGTTTCCAGCGTCAGGTCCGGCCAAGACCTCGATTGTGGGTAACAAGTCACCAGAAAAGACCAAGCAGGCCATGCGGGTACAGGAATACCTGAACTACATGACCACCAGCAAGATGAAAGAATATCGCACGGAGACCGAGAAACTGTTGTTCTCCCTGCCGCTGGCCGGATCATGCTTCCGCAAGGTCTACCACGACCAGACCTTTGGCCGTCCGTTCTCGATGTACGTTCCGGCAGAGGACTTCGTGGTTAATTACGGTACTGCTGATCTGAGTACCTGCGAACGCGCTACCCATCTCATGAAGAAAACACCCAACTGGGTGCGCAAACGTCAGGTCGCCGGTTTTTATCGGGACATTGATCTTCCGGATACCAAGCCGGAACTGACCGAAATTGACAGAAAGTACAACGAACTGAAGGGTGAGTCCGCCGATCATGATCTGGATGACCGGCACATCCTGCTGGAAATGCAGGTTGATCTCGACCTGATCGGGTTTGAAGATGGGACGGGCATTGCCCTGCCTTACGTAGTGACGGTCGAGAAAGGTTCGCGGGAAATCCTGTCAATCTATCGTAACTGGAAAGAAGATGACCCGTTGCGTGAAAAGCGTGACCATGTGGTTCATTACCAGTATCTGCCGGGGCTGGGGTTTTATGGTTTTGGGTTGACCCACATGATTGGCGGGCTGTCCAAGAGTGCCACCTCGCTGTTGCGCCAACTGGTTGATTCCGGCACTTTGGCCAACCTGCCCGGAGGACTCAAGTCTCGTGGCTTGAGAATCAAGGGTGACGATACCCCGATTGCCCCCGGAGAGTTCCGTGACGTGGATGTCCCGAGTGGCGCAATCCGCGATAACATCACGTTCTTACCCTATAAAGAACCATCATCAGTCCTGTACCAGTTACTGGGTGATCTGGTCAGCGAAGGTCGCAGATTTGCTTCAGCTGCTGATCTGAAAGCTGCTGACATGAATGCCGAAGCACCGGTTGGCACCACCCTTGCGATCCTTGAACGGGAAATGAAGGTGATCAGTGCGATACAGGCCCGCATCCATCATGCGATGGGTCAGGAACTGGTTATTCTGACAGCTATTATCCGTGAGCAGGGGCCGCAGGAATATCCTTATGAGGTAGATGGCGAGTACACCATCACCGATGATTTCGATGCCCGTATCGATGTGATACCGGTCAGTGATCCCAATGCCGGGACCATGGCGCAACGCATCATGCAGTATCAGGCCGCACTGCAACTGGCAGCGTCCAAGCCTGAAATGTACGACCTGCCATTCCTGCACCGGCAGATGCTGGAGGTGCTGGGGATTGGCGATGCCGACAAGATCGTGCCGATGTCTGAGGACATGCTGCCGCAAGACCCTATCACCGAGACCCAGAGCCTGCTGACCGGTAAACCGATCCGGGCATTCCTGTATCAGGATCACGAGGCACACATTCAGGCACACTTGGCTGCTGCAGAACACCCACAACTGTTGGCGCTGATGGAGAAGAACCCGAACGCCAAACAGGTTGCCGCCTCCGCTGCAGCACATCTGGCCGAACATCTGGCGATGGCTTACCGGTATAAGATTGAGCAGGAACTGGGTGTGGAAATGCCCGATCCGGATATGCCATTACCGGAAGACATCGAAATACGCCTGTCACGTCTGGTAGCCCCTGCTGCAGCCCAGCTTACCGGCAAGGCCGCACAGCAGGCGCAAGCTGAAGAGAATGCCAAGAAACAGGAAGACCCGATTATCCAGCAAGCCAAGCGTGAACTGGACATCAAGCAGGAAGCGCAGGACTCCAAGGAAATGACGGCGATGGAAAAGATCAAGGCCGACTTGCAGAAGGCTTCCGACAAGATGAAGCTGGATCGCGAACGGCTGGACTTGGAATGGGAGAAGCTCGAAGAGGCCAAGCGCAAGGCGCGTAAAGTCGAGGCACTGAGCGAAGACAAGCTGGATTTGGAAGAAGAGAAGATGCATGCCTCTGCTGAGACCGCCGGACTTCAATCTGGAGCAAATCTTGCCAGCGCCATCATCTCCAGTAAAAACAAGGATAAAAGTAAGTGAGCGGAAGCTACGAGAACGTGCTGGACACCCTGAAAGGGATGATCCGGCAGATCATGAACGACCGATCTGACCACATGTTGGGAGACGGTTGTGAGAGTTTTTCCGAATATAGGCACCAGACCGGTGTAATTGAAGGTCTGGCAATTGCTGAAAGAGAGCTTCTTGACCTGAAAGAGAGGATTGAGAATGCTTGAGGAGATATCCAGTGTTCATTGAATTTCTGACCTCCAAGTTTTTCTTCATCGTGCCCATGCTGGTCGGTGCTTTCACCTTTTCCATCATCATACGCTGGGTATCGCTGGGGACGGGCATCACACGCTCAGAGGCAAGAGAGGAAATCAAAAATGGCAACCAAGCGATGGCGATCTATTTCAGGGGCCGGATTATTGGCGTTGCTATTGTCGTTGCCGGGTGTGTGCTTGCAGGCGCAAGCGTCTAATGACCAGTACGATGAGTGGTTTCAGGAATACAGCCTGCGTTATCTTTACGGGCTGGTTCCTGATGATGACTGGCGCTGGCTGAAAGCGCAGTGTTATCAGGAATCGAGGCTTAAACCGGAAGCAGTCTCCCCCGCTGGTGCGGTGGGTTTGTGTCAACTGATGAAAGGGGCGGCACAGGATGCTGGTTTGTCTCCACATGAACGTACCGACCCAAAGAAAAACATCAAGGCCGGGGCATATATCCTGCGGCGCAACATCAGGACATGGTGGCCCCGCGATACGCGCTTCCTGCGTCTTCAGCTCGGTTGGGCTGGGTACAATGCCGGGGCCGGAAACATCATCAAGGCACAGAGTATTTGTGGGGGCATGCTGTGGCGGTTCATCGCGCCCTGCCTGCACAAGGTCACCGGACTGAATAACAGTCACGAAACGATCAGCTACGTGGCGTTCATCCCCGGCTGGTACAGAGGAATGGCGCAATGAGCATCTTCACCGGATTGTTTGCCCGGATAACCGGATCAGCCATTGGTGGCTGGTTCAGCACCAATCTCCTATGGATCGCACTGTCGGCCTTTCTGGCACTGGGCTTACTGACCGGATACTACAAATACACCTCGGTGCGTAATGCCGGACGGGCTGATCTCGCTGAAGAACAGTACAACAACCTGCGCCGGGATTTTGATGGTCTGCTCATCTCGGTCGATATCAATGAAGCGGCATTGCAGGTTTGCCGGGTTGCCAATGCCGCTAACGCTGCTGCACTGGAACATCAGAAACAGCTGGCACAGGACGCACTGACCACGATCAAGTTGTTACAGGCCGAATCGGTGCATACCGTGGAAACCATCCACGATGACGGAGAAAAACTGCGTGGACAGGATACCGAATGCCGGACTGTGGATGCTCCTCTTCCTGACTTTTTTATTGTTGGGCTGTGGGAGTAATCCTCCCAAGATCGTCACAGTCCACGACACGGTCGAGATATACCGGGATGTGTACATCACACCACCAGAGGAATTGCTGCGCTCTGTGACCGTTGTGCGGCTTTCCAAGCCGATAACCACCATTGATTTAAAAGTCGGCTTCTTGGAACAGAGGGAAGCAGCGAAACTGTGTAACAGTCAATTGTCTGAGATCAAAAATCTGGGAGATGCACCATGAGTTATGACTACACTGAATACCTCGCTAATTTCAAAAAGGGTTACATTGCCAATATGGATGCTAATGGCTTTTTGGTCAAGTATCGTCAAGCCATTTATGATGAAGTAGAAGACTATCTGGAAGCCAACCAACCCCTGCCCAGAAGCATCTTTGATGCTCTGCCGAAATCAGAACGGCGCAAGATGGGGCGGACAATATGGCACGCTGGATGGCAGTCAGGTAGTGATGCCGCCAAATCTATTCGCGCAATCAAGCGTAAGTACAATGCTCTGGCACTTGCTGATGCCGAGGCTGAACGCAAAGCAGCAGGCTGGACGGGGCACCGGCACATGACCGCACCCACGGGTCAAAAGATTAACCGTAACGGGATGACAATGGGCCAGTATGCTGGAGCCAATGACTATGAAGGCGGTAGTACCCGTACCGATCCTTTTAGCAAAGAAGAGGTTCACAACCTGTTGTTGGGACTTGATGTTCGTATGACGGAACTTGTCGAGCAGATTGAAGACCTTAATGAAGACCTGACTGGTCGGATCGAAGTATTGGAAACAAAGTAAAGCCCGACCATGTCTCAGACTTCATTAGATTTCTTCACCTCCGCCGCACAGGCCGCGCCCGGTACGGCGGTATGGGCAAACCAGACAGATGGAGACACCGTTGCGCTGGGTGACGTATTGGTTAACAACAATGCGATCACGGTTTCTACGCCTGCCAGTTCTTCTTCCCAGACGGTCACCCTGACGGGTCCAAAGGCTGGTGCGGAATTGCCGCTGACAGCCCCCGGCCTGACCATCACCAACATATACTTGGAAGCGTATCCGTGGATCGCGGCGTTAGGAACAAAGCCCCTTTATTTCTCCATTCAGGGAGGCGCGGCAGTGGCCATGTCAATAAACAGTAAACCACAGGTCCAGTATCTGTCCGGAAACCCCGCTTACTGGGGGATTACCAATGTCCAAGCCCTGAGTTTTGCATCCGGCGGAACGGCGACCATGCAAGACGTAAACCCTGATACAAGTGGTCGTATTGTCGGTTGCGCGTATGTAAAGATACGTTTTGACTACCGGGCATCAACCCCGATGCCGGGGCTGTTTTAAGAGAATCAAATGAAGTGGGCTGATATTCCCCTCGCCGCCAAGATGGCCGTAACCTCCGTAGCGGTCATTGTTGGCATAATGGGATATCTGACGACCTACCAGACCGATGCTGAAGCCCAGCAGTACCAGAAGCAGCATGGGGAACAACTGTCCCTGTCGCGGGTTCAGCAGCTTGAAGTAATTATCGAACAATACCGTTACCAGTTATTATCTGCTGACTTGTCAGCAGCACAGCGTGAGTGGATCGTTGATGAAATAAATCGACTGAATAAACAGATTGCCTGCATCCGCGCAGGCACCTGCTAATAGCAAGCGAACACCGGACGCTTTTCCGGTTGCAGAGGTAATGATGGCAAAAGTAGAAAAACTACCTGCCGAAGAGGCGCAAGCAGCTTCGCAGCTTCCTGTACCCACAGGGTACAAGTTATTGGTTGCACTTCCGGACCCCGAGGAAAAAACCAAGGGCGGGATCATCAAGTCGGTTGACACACTATACCGCGAAGAGATTGGTTCGCTATGTGGTTTTGTACTTGCCATGGGGCCGGATGCATACACTGGGGACCGTTTTCCGAATGGCCCTTATTGCAAGATCGGAGATTGGGTTTTGATGCGAGCCTATTCGGGTACGCGGTTCAAAATCCATGGCAAAGAATTTCGATTGATTAACGATGAGTCAGTCGAAGCCGTAGTTGATGATCCGAGAGGAATCGTAAAGATATGACTACTCCAGAAGAAAATGTAACAACCTCACCCGAAGATCGATTTTTTGGCGTGAAGCACACGATTGGTGACGAGCCGAAAAAGACCGCACCCGTCGCAGATGACGTGGAAGTCGAAGAAGATATCGAATCCACCAAGGTAACCGTCAAGCCCGAAGCCAAGCCAAAGGCTTACGATGATGACGATGACGAACTTTCCAGCTACAGCGAGAAGGTTCAGAAACGTATCAACAAGATGACCTACCAATACAATGCTGAAAAGCGCAGAGCGGATGCTGCCGAGAAGGTTCGTGAAGAAGCTCTCAAGGTGGCGCAAAATCTTCACCAGCGTACCCAGCAGTATGAGGATGTCATCAACAAGGGTGAAGCTCACTTGGTGGCCCAGTTCAAGGGTCGTGCCCAACTGGCCGTGCAGCAAGCTCAGTCAGCGTACAGGAACGCTTACGAAAGCGGTGATACTGACGGAGTCATCAAGGCGCAGTCAGACCTGATTACAGCGCAGGCTGAGTGGCGTGAAGCGAACAATTACGAGGGTAATTACAACCAGCGTTCGCAACAGTACCAGAATCAGCGGCAATGGGCTGCGCAACAACGACTGGCACAGACAGCAGCGAGGCCGAGCGTCCCTCCGCCAAGCTATGAGGCTTCAGCGTGGGCGGAAGAGAACAAATGGTTTGGTGATCCCAAGCACAAGGACATGACTGCCTTGGCTTACGGGGTTCATGAAACCCTGATACGGGAGAAGGGTTTATCCCCTGACAGTCCCGAATACTTTCAGGAAATCGACCGCTCGATGCGGACCCGCTTTCCCGAATACTTTGAGGGAAGTAAAACTACCTCAAGACCAAACACGGTGGTTGCCTCCGGTGAACGGAATAATGGCAGTAAGCCGCGCAAATTCAAGTTGACTTCGTCCCAAGTCCATATCGCGAAGAGATTGGGATTGACCAACGAACAGTACGCCAGACAATGCATAAAAGAAGGAATGTGATATGTCAGAGCAGCGCAAATCTCGGGATTTAGACTCCCGCAAAGCCTCGGAACGTCCGAGCGATAAATGGGTTCCGCCGTCAATTTTGCCGGAACCGAACCCGATTGAAGGCTATGTTTTCCGCTGGATTCGTACCAGCGCACTCGGTCACGCCGACAACACCAATGTGTCCCAGAAGTTTCGTGAAGGCTGGGAGCCGGTGAAGGCGGAAGACCATCCCGAACTGCAAGTCATGTCCGATATCCACTCCCAGTTTAAGGGTAATGTTGAAATCGGCGGTCTGCTGTTGTGTAAAGCACCGGTAGAAATTATGGCTCAGCGGGAAGAACACTATCAAGGCGTAGCCAAGCAGCAACTGGAATCAGTTGACCAGAACCTCATGCGGGAGAACGATGCCCGTATGCCACTGTTCCATGAGCGAAAATCAACACGAAGTAACTTTGGTAAAGGTTAATCCCTGAACAGGGAGTAGCCTTTCTTTTAAACACAAAATGGAGACATTAACATGTCATCAGTAGCTACTCCCTTCGGTGCAAGGCCCGTGGGCACGATGAGTGCCAGCGGTTCTTTTACCGGGAAAGTGAACCATATGCCGATTGCAACGACTTACGGGACTGCCATTTTCTTTGGCGATTTCGTTAAGCTGGCTGTAGACGGTACGATACAAAAGGATACGGGAACAGCAACTCTCGGCCTTTCTCTTATCGGTATTTTCATGGGTTGTGCTTTCACAGACCCGACTTCCGGTCAGAAAACCTTCAGTCAGTATTGGCCAGCAGCAAATGCTGCCACCGATGCTGTTGCCTACGTTATGGACGATCCGTTTGTGGTCTTCCAGATGCAGGCTACTGGGGCGATGACCCAAGCATGGTTGCATGGCAACGCAGCGGTTACCCAGACAGCAGGAACGACTGCTCTTGGGATCAGCAGAAATGCGTTGACTCAAAGCAGCACAACTGCGACTCAGACTCTGCCTATCCGGATCGTCGGCTTTGTTGACGGCCCTGACAGCGCAGTTGGCGATGACTATACCGATGTACTTTGTCGGTTCAATGGTTATCACCTGAATCTTTCCTACTTCATAGATGCCAGCGGTAATGAAAATTACGGCCTTGGCCTCGCAACGTCATAAGGAGGCTTGGCAATGGCTATTTCACGCGCTCAAATGCTGAAAGAACTGCTTCCCGGCCTGAATGCCTTATTTGGTCTGGAATACAAGAAGTACGAAGATGAACACACGATGATTTATGAAACTGAATCGTCCGAGCGTTCCTTCGAGGAAGAAGTGAAGCTGTCCGGCTTCGGTGCGGCACCGGTCAAAAATGAAGGCTCTGCCATCAGTTATGACACCGCGCAGGAATCGTACACTGCACGTTACAATCATGAGACTATCGCCATGGGCTTCAGCATCACTGAAGAAGCTCTGGAAGACAATCTCTATGACTCCCTGTCTGGTCGCTACACCAAAGCCCTCGCAAGAGGCATGGCGTATACCAAACAGGTGAAAAGTGCGTTCCCACTTAACAGTGGGTTCACTACCGCTTTCGCTTCCGGCGATGGTGTTGCGTTGTTTTCTGACTCTCACCCGTTGGTGAATGGAGGAACCAATTCAAACCGTCCGACCGTTGGCGCTGATCTGAACGAAACCTCACTGGAAGATGCCGTGATTAACATCGCAGCATTCACCGACGAGCGTGGACTGCTGATCGCCGCCCGACCAAGGAAGTTGATTGTTCCGCCTGCGCTGCAGTTCGTGGCAACACGTCTGTTGGAAACGGATGGCCGGGTCAGCACCGCTGACAACGACATCAATGCCCTGCGTAACAACGGATCAATTCCGGAAGGGTATTCCATCAACCACTATCTGACCGATTCCAATGCATGGTTCCTCGTCACGGATGTGCCTAACGGCATGAAACACTTCACCCGTGTTGCGCTGGAAACGTCAATGGACGGGGATTTTGACACAGGAAACGTCCGCTATAAAGCTCGCGAGCGTTATTCCTTCGGTGTCAGCGATCCACTGGGCATCTACGGAAGCCCCGGCACGTCTTAATCCTGACGTGTAAGCAGTAAGGAGTGGGGGCTTCGGCCCCCGCTCACCCCACCTTTTATCGATGGTTCCACGTGGATCATTGCACCCCCCCGGATAACCCAGCGAAGCCGACAGTTCCGGCTGACTTCATACAGACGGCTCGCTACTCGTATGAGAGGAAATAAACATGAGTTCCACAACTTTTTCAGGCCCAGTTACATCTACCAACGGTTTTATTGGTGATATCACTGGAGCGACACAGACGACAATGACGGCTGGAACCGGTATTACCACAGGTGTTGGCACGGTTGCCAATTCCAACGTGATCCAAATCGGCGGTCTGATCTACACCACGGTCCTGATGGACCTGACCGGGCTTAACTCGTCCACCAGTGACCTTGATGTGATCGGGGTTGATGGCACGGCTCTGGTTTGTCACTGGGGTCAGATCACCACTGCCGTAAACGGCACTCTGATCGGCGGGACACTGGCTTGTTACGAAACTCCGGCTGGTGGCGTTACCGATATCGACTTCTATTCAGCGACCGTGGGTACGGCTGTTGAATCTGATGGCATCGCGGCGTTGGATGAACAAGCCCTGTATGCCAAGGGTTCGGCGGCAGCCGGTGCTGTGGCCACCAAGACGGCCCTGACCAACCTGCCAAGGGCGAATGATTACCTGTACGTTGTAACTGGTACAACGGGCACAGCAGCCAAGTACACGGCAGGTATTTTCGTGCTTGAACTGGTCGGAATCCCGGCCTGAGCGTAATCACAGAGGGGCGCTGGTCGCCCCTTTTTTACTGGAGAATTATTGTGGCAAAAGCCAAGAAAGTCGTAACCAAGAAGGCGGCCAAGAAGGCCGTTCCCGAAGTGGAAAAAAAGGTTCCCGTGAAGGCCGTTCCCGAGAAAGCTGTTGAAGCCCCGGTGGTTGACGTTCAGCCCGAAGCGGCTGAAGAGCCGGTAAGAAAGGATGCGGCATATTACCGTATCCGGCGTATGGTCAAAGGCTGGCAATAGGAGAATATATTATGGCTTCAGGTTTAAAGAAATATGATATTGATCCAGCCGATCTGGATGACAACGGTATCGCTGAATCGCAGGCTGTGGTGGTTCTGACAACGCCCAATCTGGTATTGAATGGCGCACTTGCAGACGCAGGTACGGCGCTCCAGTTTGATATTGGCGATACCTATTCCGATGGCATTGGCGGTGTCAGGCTGTTATTTGACAGTGCCGGTGATATCAATACCAATGTTTTTACCATCACGGGCAAGGATCAGGACGGCAATTCGGTCACTGAAACGGTCACGGGCGTTACCACTATCCCAGTATCCACGGTGAAGTATTATTCACAGGTCACGGCGATCACGGCGAGTATTGATACCACCAGCAATGTCTGGGTTGGCACGGTTACGGGTGAACTGGTATCCCCGACTGTGCCGGTTAACCGTTATTCAGATGACGGGGCTGCGGTGGCTGTATCTGGACTGAGCGGAACCTGCCAGTATGATCTGGAACAAACCTTCGATGATCTGCGTCTGGGTTCGGTTTCGGCCAACTGGTTTGTCGTTTCAGCAGCAGGCACCGATGCCAGCACCGACATCGCCACTCAGGCGGCGGCTGGCGCAACTGGTGTCCGCCTGAAGATGGACTCCTACACCAATGCGGCGGAACTGCAGTTTCACGTCTCTTATAACCCGATTCGATAGCCATGAATCTGGCCCAAGGTATGATGTGATGCAGCAGCGTTCTGAACATGGTAATGGCAAAAATAAAAATTCGGGTGACCGTTACCGCAAACTGGTTGAGCATGAACAACAGATGCTTGATAGCCTGTCCGAGAGGTTGGGCAGTCTGGAAACCTCTGGGGCATCCACCCAATCAGATATTCGCAGCCTGTTTAATCTGGTCGAAAACATCGCCAACCAACTGGACCGGATTGTAGACCGCACTAGACCTAACATGCTGGGCATGATTGTAGCGTTGATTGCGGCAGTCGGGTTGTTGGCCACTATCGGGATGCTGGCTTTTACTCCGGTATATAAGACTCTCGACAATATAGCTGCTAAAGATACACACATGCAGGAACTGATGGAGGGTGTTATATCAAGCCGCTTTACCCCAGCAGACGGTGTTGCCCTTAGAGCTGAACTTCACCAAGACATCAAGGCCGTTTCTGATCTTTACAATGAACGGATTATTCGCAACGAAGAATGGATTACTGAACTGATGCGGGTTTCTTCCAAGCTGGAAGGGCTGCACGATACACGGTATGGGGCAAAAACAGACTGATGCCCAAGGCACGTAACTACGCCCACGAATACGCTTCGTACCATGCCAAGCCGGAGCAGCGTAAACGACGCTCCGAGCGTAATATGGCACGGCGTAAGATGGTGGAGGCCGGATTGGCCAGCAAGGGTGATGGCAGAGATGTTCATCACAAGAATCGTAATACTTCTGATAAGAGTTCCAAGAATTTAACAGTTATCAGCCAGAAGAAGAATCGTGGCTGGCGTAAGAACAAGCGAGGACAGTAGCATGCCAATTAATTCACGTATAGACCCCCGATTAATGAATGACGGAGCGGCTGGCAATCAGTGGGAACCCCCCATGACGACAGGGCCGATAAGCTATCCGTCCCCGTGGACACCTCCGTCTCCGATGCCCCCACAGGGGCGGCCTCCGATGCCGCCACAGTCGAATCGTCCTCCTTGGGCCGGTAGTCCCGGCGGTCGTTTTGGTGAAATGCCTCGTCCTGACGGGCCTCCGGGCAGTCCGTTCCAGCCATCACCCTTGCAGACAGGTGGACTTGATCCAATGCCGCGTCCGATACCGGGGCCGATGCCGCCTTCACCGATGCCAACCAACCCCGACTGGTACTACCCAACGGGTGGAGCTGGTGAAGAGTTTCGGCCAACGGGTGGGGGTATGAGTATGCCTGTACCGCCACCAACACCCACGATTCAGCCATCACCGTATCAGCCTTCACCAACGGGTGGAGCTGGTGAAGAGTTTCGGCCAACGGGTGGACATTTTGATAATCAAGTTCCGGTTGGCGGCTTCCCGACTCAGACATCACCTCATAGGCAGGCTCCGATGCCACGCCCAGAAGAGATTGGACAGGCACTCCAGCAACATTACGGTAGCAAGGGTGGTAATGCTTCACCCCCACCTGCCCAATTCAGTGGACAGAGTCCGACTGCCGGTGGCAAAGGGGGTCAGCAGGCTCCGCCTTCCGGTGGTAAGGGTGGTAATCAAGGAAGTCAGGACTACACCCCGTTGAGAAGCCGTAACGGTTACCGGGGAGGCTGACGTGGCAGGAACTGATACAACAGCATCTCTTCAACCCGCAGAACTCAATCCAGACTGGAATTTTGTGGACGGGATGGGTTATTACAACCCGAAGACCGGAGACTGGTTTGACACCAGCGGTAATCCGATGGCGAATCCGCTCCAGACGCGAAAGGATGAGACGGGTAGCGCAACAGACGGTGAATGGGATGAAGGTACTCAACTGGGCTGGGTTAATCCATTAAATGGTGTCTGGACTGCCAATCCGCCCGGAGTAGAGGGTGGAGTTCCAAATCCTGCCCCTAATGGTGGGACTGTATATGGAAATGGTAATCCTGTTACTCCTGACTGGTTCGACTCAGACTCAGGTATGTGGTACAACCCGGAAACGGGCCAATTAGAGCTGAAGTCAGTTAATTATAATCCAATCACTGAAGAATCAGAACTTGCCGGGAAAAATATCTGGGATATCCAAAAGGAGCAAGAAGCGCAGAAGAAACAGGATGCGGATGCAACATGGCTGGATGAACAAACCCGTTTGAATGATCGTGAACGGCAGTATTATCTGGATCACCCTGAAGAAAGGGTTGACCCTATGGGTCAAAACCGCTCGACCCTGCAGGATCAACAGGCCGAGTATGAGCGGCAGGTAAAACTCTCTGAGCGGCAGGCCTATAATCCGGCCCAAGGGCTGGGGGCAAGCCCTTATTCCGGATGGTGGAAGATGCCGGAAGGGTTTAATTACGGTGTGGATGAGAATCCTATACTCAACTCTCCTTACGGGAAGATACAGTCGGGCACCCCTGCAGCAGTAAAGGCTTATGGAATGTATCTCCGGCATGCGCCACAGTCTGAATGGGACTCCTATATAGCTAATAACCCTGATGCGCTGCAGCCTAGAACACAGGCAGCATCACCACCAGCGGTTGCTGCACCACCATCACCAGCGGCTCCTGCTGCTACGAACTGGTGGGACAACTTTGACCCCACGAACACCCCGTATGGCGATCTGACGCAGATTGATGTAGGTCAGGTTGGGCAAGGCAAGGGCGGCACCGGACAAACGTCACCGGCAGGCAAGGGCGGCACCAGCCAACCTCCCCAGATGGGGTACTACGGACAGCATGCTGCGGATGAAGAGGGGCCGCTGGCTTCTCTTGAGGAGATGAACGCTCCGCCCGCTGGCGGATATGGCGGCAAAGGTGGGTCAGGAACATATCAGCAGCCCACTGGGCAGTATGGCGGTAAAGGTGGTAACACGTCAGGTAACTATCCCGGCGGAAAAGGTGGATACAGTTAATTATGGCAACCAGCGGAACTTATACGTTTGATCTCGATCTGGCCGATGTGCTGGAAGAAGCCTTTGAACGCTGTGGCAGTGAACTGCGTTCCGGTTATGACTACCGCACCGGCAGGCGTAGTCTTAACTTGTTATTGCTGGAATGGCAGAACAAAGGACTGAACCTGTGGACCATTGATTCGGCTTCGCAGGCGCTGACCGCAGGAACCGCCTCTTTTGCCCTGACCGGTGAGAAGCTGGATATCATTGAAGCGATGCTGCGCACCGGTAGCGGAACCAGCCAGAGTGACCTGTCCATGCGGCGTGTATCGATCAGCACCTTTGCCCAGCAAACCAATAAAAACTCCACCGGCAGGCCGATTCAGTATTGGCTGTCCCGCACTTCCAGTGGTATCACGGTCAACCTGTGGCCGGTGCCTGACGCATCCCAGTCTTATACCTTTGTCTACTACTATATGAAACAAATAGAGGATGCTGGGGCATCTGGTGCAGCCACACTGGATGTTCCGACACGTCACCTGCCTGCACTGACGGCAGGGCTGGCCTATTACCTGTCACTCAAACTTCCAGAGGCCTCCGCTCGCAGCGAAGGGCTGAAGGCGGTCTATGACGAGCAATGGAATCTGGCGGCAGATTCGGTACGCGAGAAGGCTTCTTGGTATCTAAGGCCGGGAGGTGGCTATTGAGTACTTTCGCAAAGGGCAGTAAGGCTTTCGGATATTGTGACCGAACAGGTTTTCGTTATCCCCTGAAAGACCTCGTCCCCCAGTATAAAAACCGGGTACCAACGGGTTTGTTGGTTGGCAGGGACATGGTGGACATAGATCACCCCCAACTGCGGCTGGGTGAAGTTGATGCCAACGATCCACAGTCCCTGCGCAATCCCCGCCCTGACCAGAGCTTGACCGAAAGCCGCGCCCTGTGGGCATGGAACCCGGTAGGTGGCGGGATCACCGAACTGGGCAGCCGGACACTTGGTCTTGACATGTCATGTGTAATGGGCAGCGTCACTATTGAATACGCTGTTCATTTCTGGACAGGAGAGGACTGATGGCGCTCAATTACACACAACTCACACAGGCTTTGCAGGACTATATCGAGACCGACGAAGACACTTTCGTTGACCAGATACCGATTATTGTCCAGCAGGCCGAAGACCGCATCCTGAAGGAAGTCCAGCATCCGGTTTTCCGCAAGAACGTGACCGGCAGCACCACCGGTAACGACCAGTACCTGAGTATCCCGGCTGATTTTCTGGCCCCGTATTCACTGGCGGTGATTGACAGCGGTTACCAGTTCCTGATCTTCAAGGACGTGCATTTCATTCGTGCTGCCTATCCGCTGGTCGCTGATACGGGTGTACCGAAATATTACGGCATCTTTGATGATGAGTTCTTCATTCTGGCCCCGACTCCGGCCACCGGTTACAACGCGGAATTGCATTACTTTTACCGGCCCGAGTCGATTGTCACTGCAGGCACCAGTTGGCTTGGTACCAATGCCGAAGCCTGTCTGTTGTATGGATGTCTGGTAGAGAGTGATAACTTTGTGAAGGGCGATCCGGATATGATGCAGCGTTATCGCACCGACTACACCGAGGCGCTGGGCAAGTTGAAGTTGCTGGCGGAAGGCTATAACCGTACCGACAGTTACAGGGCAGGCTGATGGCATTTACCGGAAACACCATTTGTGACAGTTACCGGCGTGAGCTTATGGAAGCTGCGCATGATCACCGCACTCATGTGTTCAAACTGGCGCTGTACACGTCAGCCGCCACCCTGAATGCTGCAACCACAGATTACACCACCGCTGGCGAGGTCAGTGGAACCGGTTATACGGCGGGTGGATATACCCTGACTTCGGTTGTTCCTGCCTTGTCAGGGTCAGGCAAGGTGGCTTTTGCGGGTTTTGCCGACCTGATTATCGAGTTTGCAACCTTTGTTACAAGGGGCGCATTGATTTACAACACGACGGCTTGGGGCGGGACTGGCACCACCAATGCAGTCATGGTGCTTGATTTTGGTTTGGACCGGACATCGTCAGCCATTGGGCCGGATTACCGGGACTTTGTGATCCGTATGCCTACCGCAGATGCCATCAACGCCATCCTGCGCATCCAATAAGAGAGGTATTTTTGTGATTCAAACAAATGGCTCGACCGTCCAGTTAGGTACGGTCACAGTAACTACAACCAGCGGACGTGGACTACCTATTGAACACTGGGCAGATCGATGCTTGGAGCGAATTATTCACGTAGCGGACAACAGTAACTCGATCCTCAAGGATCAGGCTATTGCCTTTAAAGACGACATTCGCCAAGTGCTGATTCATTACATCGCACAGGCAATCAAAAGTGACAGAACTACCCTGTACAACCTGCTGAGTCGGCAAGGTGAAAGGGAAATGGCGGCACTACTTTTAACTTTGACAGGAGACAGATAATGGCTTTTACAGTTACCGCAATGTGCGATACATTCAAGCGTGAGATTTTGGCAGCAGAGCATGACTTCACCAATGGTACGGGACACACGTTCACCATGGCTTTGTACGACAATTCAGCAACCCTGACCGCCACTACAGCGGTGTATACGGCAACTGGTGAATTGGCCGATGCCACGGGCAACTATTCCCGCCCCGGCAAGACCTTGGTTAATGTCACCCCAACCCTGAATGGTACTCAGGGGATTACCGACTTTGATGATGCGGTCTGGTCCACGGCGACGTTCAGTGCGTATGGCGCATTGATTTACAACAACACCCACGCAACCGATGCAGCAGTGGCTGTACTTGATTTCGGTGGGGTCAAGACCGCGACAGCGGGTGATTTTACCGTCCAGTTCCCCGTAGCAGCAACCGGCACTGCGATCATCAGGATCGCGTAATGGCTACCACCATCACAGTAACTCCCGTTGATGTAGGAACCACGCCCGGTGACAACACGGGCGATTCTGCGCGGGTGGCATTTCAGGCGGTCAACGCCAACGAGGCAAACTTCAAAGCGGGGATCGAGGCGATCCGTGAACCGCTGACGGCCAACCGCACCTACTACGTCAGGACGGACGGTAATGATTCCACCAACGACGGCCTGACCGACAGCGCGGGTGGTGCGTTCCTGACCATTCAGAAAGCAGTAGATGTGACCTTAGACACGCTTGACCAGCGCGGTTATGTGGTAACTGTTAATGTAGCCGATGGAACCTACACGGCAGGGATTAACGTGCAGCGGTCTTTGCCTAAGGAAATGTACATAACAGGAAATACTACGACTCCTGCCAACTGCATCATTTCTACAACAAGCGCCAACTGCGTTACCTATGGTAACGGTGGCTCTATGGGTGGTCACCCATTGATCTTGTCTGGATTTGAGTTTCGCACAACAACATCTGGGTTTTGCATCCAAAACTCCGGAGGCCATATCTCATTGAATACCGCGATCAGGTTTGGCGCATGTGCGTTATACCATATCTACAATGCTGCGGAAGGCTCGGTAACGGCACTCAATAGTAATTATGAAATTACTGGCGCTGCCGATGAGCATATGTTGTGTGCAAGGGGAAACATCGTCAGTAATGCTGGAACCTGCACTATAACGGGAAGTCCAGCAATTGGTTTTTTTGCCAGAGCGACTGGCAAGGGTTACATCTATAGCGGAACTACCTACACGGGTGTGGTTACCGGACAGCGTTATGCCTGTTGGGAAAACGGCACAATTGAAACAACGGGTGGAGCAAACCATTTTCCCGGCACTGTTGCTGGAAATGTCATAGATCAGGGCATGTACAACGGTATCAGCAACTACCGTGAACCGCTGACGGCTAACCGTACCTACTACGTCCGTACCGATGGAGTGGATACCAATACCGGACTGGTTAATTCAGCTGGCGGTGCGTTCCTGACTATCCAGAGAGCGGTGGATGTGGTGTGTACTACCATTGATGGCAGAGGCTATACCGTGACCATTCAGGTCGGTGCAGGGACATACACGGCAGGAATAGTGCTGTATCCCACTAATGGTCTAGCTGACACTAATGACTTTATTATTAAGGGCGACACCACTACGCCTAGCAACTGCGTTATTTCAACTTCTGCGGATTGTTTTACCGCTTTCGGTGCAAACATTTATGGAAAAATTGAAGGATTTAAGTTTGTTTCTTCAGCAGGCAGCGGATTATCTGTTGGAAACGGGGCTTTGGTGCATGTCGGCGCGGTTGAGTTTGGGGCTTGCTCTTATGCACACATAGACCTATATGATGCGTCATTGTCCATGACCGCAAACTACAGTATTACAGGTGCTGCAACCTACCACATTAATGCAGATGGAACCTCTGGCTATTACTGCATAGGCAGAACGGTCACGATGTCTGGAACCTTGGCGTTCACCACCTTCATAGTTATGTATGACGGTGCTTACGCTTTTTGTGGAACAACGACTTACACCGGGGGTACGATTACGGGTCAAAGGTATGCCGCAGAGGTTGGTGGTATCATAAGCGGTACAGGTGGGTCATCCACCTTCTTCCCCGGTAATGCGGCAGGTGGTGGAACCGACTACAACACAATTACCGCAGGGTTGTATTTATGAAAAAACGTAGCACAGGATTATCCAATCATTACTGGGTCGTTGCCGGATCAACTACTGAAGTCTATTCCAGTGCCGCTGGCGACTATGTTCCGGTCACTGATCCGACTTATGTTGCATGGCTGGACAATGGAACCTATGTCCCGCTGCCGGTACCGACACAGGCCGAGTGGGAAGCCGGACAGGCACTGGCTGATTACCTGCTGCCCACCGATCCTCCGCGTGATCCGAACGTCGAGTTCACCTTTGAAGATTGGCTGCTGACACAGGATGCCACGGACTCCTATGCCCGCTGGCAGGAAGTCAATCAGCGTAAGGAAGATGCCAATTATCGGGAATGGCAGGATGGGGCCAACGCGCCAAGTCCGGTGGATAGCGAGATTGAACTGGGCAGAATCATGGCCCAGCTTGACCTGACCCCAATACCCGCTGCTATTCTGGATGCGTTCAAGGATAGTCTGTCTGACAAGTTACCTGTAAGGCTGCTGTTTGAAGTGTTCTACAGCCACGAAAACCGTATCCGTACACTGGAGGGATTGGGCAACATCACCAAGGCGCAGTTCAAGACCGCACTCAAGAATTTGCTGTAAGTCATGGCTACCTGCCGTTTAGCCCCGCTGGTGCGCCAGATGAATCCGAGCAGGTAGCATGGCAACAGAAACCAAATATATTGATGGCGTAGTCTATTCCCTTACGGGATTGACGGGCGCGTACACCAACATTGATGACGACCCCGGTTCAGCCGACTCGCTGTGGGTTACAACCACTGCCAGTAACAGCATATTAAGGGCCAGCTTTCCGACCCCGACCGATCTTCTGACACCCGGCGCGGGGCTGCAAACCTTCCGCTTGTGGGTACGCAAGGATGCTACCGGCGGCAGCGACCCGGCCATCGTGGTTTACTTGCGCGAAACCGGGGGTGGCTCTAATCTTGCGACGGTCATCGCCTCGACCACCATCACAGTTGGGCCGACTACCGGCACTGCCGGTCAGTTAATCAGCGGTACATGGAACGCTTCGTTGCTTAGCGCGATCAGTGGTACTGGGGTCGAGATTTATTGCGTCTCAACCAAGGCCGGTGGCGGCCCGAATCTGCGCAATGTAGAATTTGGCGCAATCGCTTGGGATGTCACTTACACCCCTTCGGTAGCGGTCACGGTTACACCAACAGGTGTCAGCGCGGCTTCGGCGGTAGGAACCCCTGCGGTTGGTGTGTTCAAGACCGTCACACCAACCGGGGTAGCGGCTACAGGATCGGTAGGCAGTACTACAGAATCAGGTAAAGCGGTAGTTACTCCTGCTGGCGTGTCAGCAACAGCCGCTGTCGGTACAGCCATTGCGCAGGTGGGCTGGACGGCAGACGCAGACCACTTCACCGTCGATGATGCCAGCTATCACACGGCGGACGGATGGCATGTAGACAACCCCGGTGCAGCAGGGGTAACGGTTACGCCTGCGGGGGTATCCGCGACCAGTGCAGTCGGCACGGTTACCGTGTCCGGCAAGGCGGTGGTTGTACCGGACGGAATATCGGCCACCGGCTCTATTGGTGATGTCACCGTTTCTTTACCCGCTGTTGTAACGGTTTCTGGCATTGCTTCAGCGGCTTCCGTTGGAACAGCAACAATTACCGGTAAAGCAGTTGTTCAGCCTACCGGAGTCTCTGCAGCATCAGCGGTTGGTACGGTGACGGTTGTTGGAAAAGCAATCGTTCAGCCAGCCGGAGTCTCTGCGGTTTCTGAAGTTGGCACACCAACAGTTCTTGCTGCCAGTGATGTCGCTGTTACCGGCGTTAGCGCATCCTCAGAAGTTGGTGCTGTCACGGTAGAAGCGAAAGCGGTCGTGCAGCCCACAGGGGTCAGTGCAGCCTCTGCTGTCGGTACAGCCACGGTTGCAGTACATCGAGACGTTGCGGTCACGGGTGTTTCGGCGGCATCAGCTGTTGGTACGACCACGGTTACCGGCAAAGCGGTGGTACAGCCTGTTGGAGTCACTGCCTCCGGTCTGGCGGGGAATGTATCGGTAGCCACTTCCGGAGCGGTCACGGTCGGAGTTAGCGGCGTTTCTGCGACCAGCGCCGTAGGCGCACCAACGGTTACCGGAATCGGTAACGTCACGGTGACCGGTGTAGCCGCCACTGGATCAGTTGGTAATGTCGCTGTTGCTGAAGCCAAGACGGTTACCGTTACTGGTGTAGAAGCGACCGGATCGGTCGGCAGCGTAACTGTAGATGCCGCTGCCAACATGTCAGTATCTGGCGTGGCGGCCACATCAGCCGTTGGAAGTGCCACCGAAACCGGTGATGCAAACATCCTTCCAGCCGGTGTATCTGCAACAGCTTCAGTCGGTGCCCCAGTCCTTGTAGGTCTGGGCAATGTAACGACCAGTGGCGTTGCCGCCACAGGATCGGTTGGTTCAGTTACGGTAGTTGAAGGGGTCAGTGTCAGTTTCTCTGTTACTGGCGTTGCCGCCACAGGATCGGTTGGTTCAGTCACCGTAATTGAGGCTGTCGGGGCTAATGTTTCGGTTACTGGTGTATCTGCCACAGGGGCTGTTGGTACAGCAACAGTCTCTGCCAAAGCGAACGTACTCGCCGACAGCTTACTGGCTAATGCGGCTGTCGGAACACCTTCGATACTCACGTCTGTAGTCGTTACGATTACGGGCGTTGCGGCAACGGGTGCGGTCGGTGATGTCAATGTTCTTGCCGGATTTGAAGTTGTAAGTGTCACGGGCGTTGGCGCGACCGGCTATGTGGGTATTATTGACCGGTATCCGCTGTGCATAGACCAGCCGTCACAGCAGGCGGCATGGATGGAGCTGACCCCATCTCAAGTTGCATCATGGGCTGATCTGGCCACCCTTGGCTGGACCGCCGATGCCAATCATTTCACCGTCGATGATTCGGTCAATCATACGGCAGATGGCTGGCATGCAGAAGGCCAAAATACTGGCAACTCAAGCATAGAGCAGTGGACAGAAATTACCCCAACAGAAAAGGTTGCGTGGCGTGAAGGAACGTCCTGCAGTTAGGATCAATGAGGAAACATCATGTCAAGTGATTACACAGTAAGTCTCGGTTTTGAAAAGCCCGGTTCCGGTGAACAGGCCGGGGCATGGGGCGACACGCTCAATCTTAATTTTGATAAATTGGATCAAGCAATCAGCGGATATGCTTCCGTTGCCCTGTCCGGAAATGGAACTACCGGTGCGCCAAACGAAGTCAAGGTGAATAATACGACCATCCAAACGGAGCTTTCGGACGGGCGCAACATGTACATTGAGTTCACCGATGGTGGTGGTCTCTCGGGTGACGTTTATGTGCGGTTCACACCAGAGACCAGTAAAAAGATGGGTTACATCAAAAACAGTACAGGCTATGCCCTGTATGTCTTTCAAGGAACCTATGATGCGGCTCGCGATTTCGTAATTGCTGATGGCGATACATACTTGCTGCGCTTCAGCGGTGAAGGTGCGCCCAGCTCTACCGTAACATCCGTTGTAACGGCGACCGAGACCGTCACCAGCAGCCTGAAGCTGGCGGGTGAACTGGTCCATGCTCTGAACAACTCGGTGGCCATCGATGTGGGCAGTTACAACCGGCACCATGTCGCCTTCAATGGCAGCATCACGCTGACTTTCAGCAACGTACCTTCAGTCGCTGATGCTGATCTGGGCGTTACTTACCATAAGGAAGGCCAGATTGTCCTGTGGAACGGAGCAACCCCCGGTACGATAACCATCTCCGGTCTGGGCAGTTACCGGTCGGTGGGTTCATACACCACCGCAGCCAGTGTCACACAGGTGCTGACCTACATCATCCAGCGTATTTCCGGCACCAACTACACCACGGTGATCTGGAGCAACTAACGTGCCTCTGATCAAAACCAACTTCCTTCCCGGCTTCAGCAAGGAAGGAACCCAGTTCTCTACCGGGGCCAAGTGGTGGGACGGGGACAAGATCAGGTTCCGTAAAGGTAAGCCGGAAAAGATCGGTGGCTGGGTCAAGTATGCTGCTGGCTCGTTACTGGGCGTTCCAAGAACAATTCTGGACTGGGGTACGGCAGCCTCGCTGAAGTATCTGGGGATTGGAACCAGCCTGAAATTTTACGTGGAAACGGGTGGTGAATATTACGATGTCACGCCCCTGCGGTTCACGACAGGAATAGGCGATGTTACGTTTGCGGCATCCAATGGTTTCTCTACCATCACCGTAACCGATACCACCCACGGTGCGCTGCTGGGCGACTATGTCAGCTTTTCTGATGCGGAAGGTTTGGGTGGCTTGATTACCGCTGAAGTGCTGAATCATACTGAAGCTGGCTGGGTTGGTTACCAGATATCCAATATTGTGGATTCCAACAACTACGAGTTCATTGCGCTGGATGCGGCGGGTGCCACGGTTACTGCTAATGGCGATGATTCGCTCACTGGCGGCACTATAGCGGTTGGTTATTACCAGCTCAGTGTAGGTACAAACACGTATGTCGGTTCGGTAGGTTACGGAGCGGGAACCTATGGCGAAATGCCATGGAATGGTTCAGTCAATGTTAACTTTGGGGGCCAGTTGCGGCTCTGGAGTCAGGACGCATTTGCTGATGACCTGATCATCAATCCGCGTGGCGGAGGTGTTTACTTCTGGGATGAAAGCGATGGGGTAACGGTTCGTGCCATTCCGTTAACAGACCTACCAACCGCATCTGACGCACCGACAGCGGCATTACAGGTTCTGACCTCACCGGTTGATCGACATGTTATTTGTCTGGGCGTAAACCCTTTGGGGGAAGCATCCATTGACCCCCTGCTGATTCGCTGGTCGGATCAGGAAGATGCGGGTGACTGGTCACCAACAGCCATCAACAGTGCAGGTGGTCAGGTTCTGTCTTCCGGCACCCAGATCATCGGTGGAGTCAAGACGCGGCAGGAAATCCTGATCTTTACAGACACTTCGATTCATTCCATGCGCTATGCGGGCGCACCCTACGTGTACCAGTTCGCAGTGATCGGTGAGAATGTGACGGTGGTTTCACCCGGTGCCGCAGTCAGCGCGGGTGATGCGGTGTTCTTCATGGGTTCTGAAGGGTTCTACGTGTACCAAGGATCGGTTACCCGTCTGGTCTGTGATGTGCTGGATCATGTCTTCAACAACATCAACAAAGAACAGTATTACAAGGTTTTTGCGATCAACAATCCGGCCTTTTCGGAGGTGACTTGGTTTTATCCAGCGGAGACTAATGAAGTGACCCGCTATGTCACCTTCAACTACACCGAATTGATCTGGACGACCGGAACCCTGTCACGGGGCGCGTGGGCACTGGCACCCAGCCGCAGTTACCCAGTTGCCAGCACCAATAACAGCACGGGTGTGAACTACCTGTATAACCATGAATCCGGTTACGATGCAGATGGTGCGGCGATGGGTGAATATCTGGAGTCAGGAACGATTCCGCTGGAAGACGGTAACTCGCTGATGTTTGTCAAACGGTTCCTGCCGGATTTCCGGATCGAGGGGACCGAGAACAACGCGAACTTCAACATCAGCATCAAGGGCAACATATTCCCGCAACAAGACCTGACCACCAAGGTCACCAAGGTGGTGACAGCGAACACCAAGCAGTCACATGTCAGGGTCAGGGCGCGGGAGATTGCGGTACGAATTGAAGGCACTGGAACGGGCTATGGCTGGACCATGGGAGATTTTCGCTTTGACATGAGAACGGACGGAAGACGATGAGATCACCCGAAACCATATCATTGCCCCAGCCACTGCAGCAGTACGAGCAGATGAACGAGCAGATGGCCAGACGTGCCATTGAACAAGCGATTCAGGATTTACGTTCGGATATCATCCAGAACCGTTCACAGCTTGATTCTGAAGCCTCCAATACGCTGCGCAGGCACCAGTTCCTGCTGATGGGAGCGAAAAGTGACTGATACTTTAAAAGTTCTGGACCAACTGGCAGCGGCAGCGACTACCGCAGAGACCCTGTATACGGTCCCGGCAACGGCTCAGACCACGACCAGTTCGCTGGTGGTTTGTAATACAAGCGGCAGTGCGGCGACCTTTCGTGTGGCAATACGAAAAGCTGGCGAAACCCTGACCACCAAACAATATATTTATTATGACCAAGCCCTTGCTGCCAACAGTACGTTTGCGTCGATACTGGGCATGACTCTGGGGCCAACCGATGTTGTTACCGTGTACGCCAGTGCCACCGGCCTGTCGTTTAATTTATTTGGAGTTGAGACCAGCTAGGATGAAATCATGAACCAATACCCCGCAAAACACATTGCTGACGAACTGGCCAAATACGGTAGGTTCGGCGATACGAGACTCATTCATGTTAATGAGATCGAGTTACAGGGCATTGCCTCGCTGGTCCCCGGCGGCAAGCTGACCACCAACCCCGTGACCGGACAGCCGGAGGCATTCCTGCCACTGCTGATCCCGTTGCTGGCCAGTTATGGCGGCACCGCTGCTGCAGGCGCTCTGGGTGCCAGTGCAGTTACTGCGGCGATTGCCGGTGGCGCAGCCTCTGGTATGGCGACTACCGCGATCACGGGCGATCTGAAACGCGGTCTGGCTTCCGGCATCATGGGCGCAGGCATGGGTGCGGCAGTGGCCGGAGCGGGTGGTGCAGCGAATGCCGCTGTTCCCCCTGCTGACCTTGCGGTGGAGGGATTCAGTTCTGCCGTGCTGCCTGAAGGGATAAATGTTTCTCAAGCGTTGGCAACAGCGCCGGAAACAGCACTTGCCAGCCCAGCCACCAGCGTGATGGAAGACTCTCTCGCAACAGGTATCGACAATGCGCTATCCCAGAAAGCCACGTTCGGAGAACAGTGGGCGGCGAACATGAAAGCGCCCTTCAAAGAAGGTAGCGGCTTCACTGGCGAAATGATGAAGACCAGTCACATGTTGCCGATGGGTATCGGTGCAGGACAGTTGGCGCAGTTTGATCGGGAAGATAAATGGGACAAGCAGGCCAAAGAACTTCAGGGTGACAGGGATGCAGACATGAGTCGGGCCTATTCCAACCTGCAGGGCAGTTATCGGGACTCTCAGCCGAATGCCCGGACAGGAGCCAGTCCTTATCGAACCATGATGAGCAGGAACACGCCTCCCCCAGTTGGTTATGCGCGGGGTGGACCTACAGAAGGCGGAAGCAGCAGGGGCCGCTACAACACCTATAGGGGTGTGGATTACCGGCACAATAACCCAGATAATCCAAACTTCCAGCCAGCCGCTACTGGATACGACGCTTATACTGGAATCGATCCGGTCACTATTCAGCGCGGATTGAATCCGGGTGTTCCGGTAGCCCCACCAGCCGGTTGGATTCCGGGGTTTAATCCTGAGTTCCGCTACAACCAGCTTGATCCTGAAAACGTCCAAGTACCGGCAGGTTCCGGTGGTCCGGAACAGTGGGTTCAAAAGTACGCAGGGTTCCCTTCATCCAGTGCGAATTTCAATCCCAGTGAGCCGTACTTCAAAAATGTCCTGCCAGTGCAGGAAAAAGCCGGTGGCGGCGAGGTTATGCTTAACTCGTCATCAGGAAGCATGCCGATTGCTGGTGGTGGTATTGCCGATGTTCCAACCGAGTTTTCACAGCCGCAACAGCAACCACAGGGTCAGCCTGCGCCAGAAGATGTACAGATGCTGGCACAAGCACTGACTGGTCAGGCAGACCAGCCAGACCAGATCGTTGAAATGTTCGTTCAGAAGTATGGACCGGAAGTCTTTGCTGCGATTCGGGAGATGATCCTGCAGTCCATTCAGCCGGGATCACAGACCCAAGGAATGGTTCAGGGGCCGGGTGGAGGCATGGATGATCAGGTTATGGGCACTATTGGTGGCAATCAGCCGGTAGCGGTGTCTCCCGGCGAGTATATTGTGCCTGCGGACGTAGTCTCCGGACTCGGAGATGGCAGCAGCGATTCAGGGGCGCAGGAACTGGATCAGATGATGAACAATGTACGCCAAGCGCGACAGGGTGGAATCATGTCCCAGCCGGGGGCGGTTAACGCCAGAAGCATGATGCCTAAATGAATAAACTCGCTGCGGTTTCAACTTCCAACAAGTTGACCTTTTCAGCGATCCTGCCGGTTCATCTACCTGAAATCTGGGCCACTGTTTCTGACTTGTTACGGCCAGCGGTAGATCGTTCAGACGGACGCTGGACAATTCAGGCGCTGTTCCATGCGCTGTATACCGGCGGACAGGAACTATGGGTGGGCTACGATGAGAACAAGATCGTTCTCGCCCTGACCACCCAGAGGGTCACGTATCCAAACTGCTCAATGCTGGCGATCCAGTTTCTGGGCGGCAGTGGGTATGACGAATGGAATGATGACCTGTTAGCCATGATTGAAACCCATGCCAAGAAAGTCGGTTGTGACGGAATTGAAGCGGTAGCCCGCTTTGGTTTCTGGCCCATGTTTAAACGGCACCAGTACGTCCGGTCACATGTGACTTATGAAAAGATTTTCAGTGAGGAGTGACGGGGTACACATTATGGATAATATTGTTGTTCGGCCTTTTGAAAAAAAAGATGGCCGTGCGTTTGTCGGCCTTGGTAAATGGCTGCAAGAAAACAGCGATTTTGCGGGATGCGGGTTTGATCAAGACAAAGTGGTTAGCCTTTTTGTAACGATAATTGAAGACCCTGATTATGTCGGGTTCATAGTGGAGAAGGATGATGAAGTTGTTGGCGCACTTTTTGGGGATATTCAGGAATATTACTTTTCGCACGAAAGGTTTGCTCGTGATATGGCCTTTGGAATCCTTCCAGAGTACAGATATCTGGCAAAAACCGTTTTACCCAGATTGATCTCTGCCTTTGAAGCATGGGCAATTGAAAGGGGCGCTGTGGAGACATGCCTCGCCACCAGTACCTTGGCGCATGGTGACAAGTTAGAAAAGAAACTGCACGAGTATGGGTATAGAACTGTTGGATTCACCGTCAAGAAAAAGCTGCCATGAGTTATCCAATTGTCAGAAAGGTTCGTTCCATAGAAGAGCAGAAGGCCGCTGTTCAGGCGGCTATTGATGACAACGACATGATGCGAATCCCATCGCATGTGATTGTCAAAGACAACCAAATAGTCGGGGCGTACAACATAGCGTCTCTTCCTCTTGTGGTTGGTTGGCACAGCACGACAGAGATGAAAGTCAGAGACACACTGATTGCTCTGAACGCGGTTGCTTCAATCATGAATGACCGGTCAGTGCATGGATATTTTATAGCGTCAAACAGTAACGCACCTGTATCTGAATACATGGAAAAATTAGGTCATGAGCGTATGTGGCCGACAAATCTTTTTTACAGAAAATTATAGAGGATTACTCTTATGTGTGGTGGTGGTGGAGCAAAAGATACCTATTCGGAAGTTAATCAGACTACCTCCAACTTACCTGAATGGGCGCGGCCCTATCTGGAAGACATGTTGTCTCGGGCCGGGGCTGAAACTTCCAAGCCCTATGAGTCCTATACGGGTGACCGCTTGGCCTATTTCTCGCCTGCCGAGCAGGAGGCTATGTCCAGAGGGATTCAGCTTGGCGTAAGTGGAACCCCAGAGGAACTGAATCAGGCTGGCCAGATGGCTTACAGTGCAGGTCAGCCATTCGACAGTAACAACGACATGACTGATTTCAGTCAGGGTTATGGGGCGAACAGCAGGAGATCGAATTTCCAAGCGGGTTCACTGGGCGGTGACGCTTATTACGACCCCAACTCCAGAGAATCCCAGTATGTAGCTGGTCAGATGGGTGATGGCGCAAATTATAATGCAGGTTCCCGTCAGGTCGGCTTTGACCCCGGATCACTGGCTGATGCTGAAATGCTGGCCAAGTACTCCAGCCCGTACATGCAGAACGTGGTGGACATCCAGAAGCGCGAAGCGGGCCGTGATGCGGACATCCGCAACAAGAACATCGGTCTGGACTCGGCAGGGACCGGCAGTCTGGGCGGTTACCGTGAAGCCATCATGCGTTCCAACAATGAGCGTGATGTGATGCAGCAGATGGGTGACATTCAGGCACAGGGCTTACAGGCATCGTTTTCCGATGCCAAGCAGTCGTTTGAGGCAGATCGGGCAGCGCGGGCACAACTGGAACAGTTCGGGCAATCCCAGTTCGGTATGAATGAACAGTTCAGGCAGCGTCAGGCAGAGCTGGTGCAGCAAGGCTTCTCCGCACAGGAAGCCTCCCGCATAGCGCAGGAGCAGTTGTCGCAATCGCAGTTCGGCATGAATGAACAGGCTCGCCAGAAGGCGGCTGAATTGGTGCAACAGGGCTTCTCTTTGGAAGAGGCTTCACGTATTGCGCAGGAACAGATGACACAGAGTCAATGGGGCATGAACATGCAGGACCGGCAGTTCGGTGCTGATGTTGGTCTGAGAAGCGCGGACCTTCGCCTGCAGTCCCAGCTAGGAAAAGATCAGATGATGCTGGCACAGCAGCAGAATCAACTGGCTGGTGCTGGCATGCTGGGCGATTTTGCAGCCCAAAGACAGGGTATGGAACTGGAACGTCTGGGCCTGCTGAGCAGTATTGGCGAGGGCGAACGGCGTATGTTGCAATCCGGTCTCGATACCGGCTATCAGGACTGGATGCGTCAACAGGCTTATGGTGGAGAGCAACTTAATCTGTACAGTAGTCTGCTGAACGGACTACCTATAACACCGGGGTCAACCTCATCCATTTACGGACCACGGCCAAGTACCGCAGAGCAGTTCATTGGCAATGGTATTGTCGGGGTTGGTGCTTATAACGCCTTCAACAAAACGAGTACTACAAAATGAACATTCTCCAGCTTGAAGACACTATCAAAGGGTTGCCAGACGAGCGTTTGTTCTCCGAGGTAAAGCAACCTACAGGACAGCTTCCTCAGTATCTTCTGGTATCGGAGATTCAGCGTCGAACGGACATGCGCAAGCGTACCCAGTCAGAGGGTGAGCAGTCAAATGGGACCATAACCGACCAGATTATGCAGGCCGGTATTGCATCAGCCAATCCACAGAACCAACCCGGCATGCAACAGGGCTTTGCACCACCACCACCTGATCCCCGCCAACAGCAACAGGCTGGGCCGCAGCAGCAGATGCCACCACAGCAGATGGCGCGTGGTGGGGTGGTTCGGATGCAGGACGGTGGTGGCGTTCCTCGGGCGTTTACGTTCCCCCACAATGGGTACAACTACACAGTTATGGTGCCGCCGGGAGTGACCGATCAGCAAGCTGTTGACATGATGTTTGAAGGAACACTACCCATAGCTGATGAATCTAAGGTGGAACAAGAATATACGGGTATGGGTGTGTCAGAAACATATCCACGAGGCGGAACCAAGACCCCGATGAAGGGATTTGATGACCTTCAGTTCGACTCTGATGGGCGGATGATCACCACTGCTGACAGGCCAGAAGGACTGGCCGGTCTGCCGGTAAATGGTGATCTTGAAATGGGTTATGGCGGAACTTCGCCAGAAGGTGAATCCTACATGTGGCTAGGCGGCAGCGAAGCCCCGCAGGTCACCAGAACACCCACCACGAACCTTGGTGGACAGCCTGTGTCTGGCGGGATCGCAGATGTACCGGTGGATGGGAATCTGGAACGTAAGTGGACATCTGAACAAACACCACAAGGTAAAATACAGGGCGAGATAAAAAACGCCTTCGGTAGACTCAATAGTGCCGCCGAAAAAGAACTTGGCATCACAGATGAAGATGTCTGGAATGTCATATCGGGCAGTTCGCTAATTCAAGGTGGGTACGGAACGCCGGAGTCAGTGAAAAGAGAGTCAATAGGCCAAGGAACAGTCGCTACTAATTCAGCCACAAAGTATGAAAACGGACGTAACAGACTGCTTGAAGCTGGCTGGTCACCAAATGCTGTCGATTCATTAACCCGTGAAGAAATTGAATTTTACGGAAGCCCACAAAATCAAGCCCTTAATGATCAGGCAACTCAGGGGCCAACCAAACATAAGCCGCCCCCGCCCCCGCAGGGACCGCCAGACACCAGAAAAATTGGGCCGCATCCACCGGAGGTTGAAGGGGGTATCGCCAGTGTTGATGCGAGCTTCCAGAATCGACTTGCCGGGTTGATGGACAGGCCGAAACCGACCGCCCCGAATTATGAAGACCTGATCAACCAACAGTATAAGGATGCCGGTGCAATGGCGCTGATGCAGTTGGGTTCTGGTATTGCTGCTGGTGACTTGTCAGGTGGCATCTCCAGAGCGGCCACGGCGGGCATGTCAGGTCGTGAACGGGCCAGAGAGATTGATGCGCAGGGACGAGCCGCAACATACAAGGCTGAAAATGACAATCTGGATCGGGATATTGAAATCCTGAGTAAGGCCGGTTTGCTGGAGGTTCAAAGTGCGGATACCCAGCAGAAACTCAACTATCAGGCAGCCAGAATAAAAGCAGATATACTGAAGTTGGACGGTCTGAACCGACGTAATTTTGATAAACTCACGGCAACGTATTACAAAACCCTGATGTCTGGGATTGATCGAAACATGTACAGCCCAGAAGACTATAAGGCGCTGGAGGAACAGAATACGGCCCTGTCGATAATACGTGCCGGAGGTAAGATAATCCAAGGCGCAGGTGGTGGGAGTGGCGCAGGTGGTGGGAGCGGAATGACTCCTGAAGAAAGAGCGGCCCTTGCAGCGCAGTTTGACTGAGGTTAATCACAGTGCCGTATGACATCACAGGCGCAAGAAATGCGGGATTGTCTGATCAGGACATAGCCGAACACCTTGCAGGAAAAAATAAGTACAACTTAGCTGGCGCTCTGGGTGCCGGACTTGATTATTCTGACGTGGTGTCGCATCTGATGGAAAAAGAAGGCGACAGACCTGACGGTGAAACAACGTGGGGTGAGTTTGCCAAGGGTGCAGCCATCGACTTCGGCCTGCAGGGTGTTATGCGGGCAGGCCAAACCATTCCCGGTACGGTCAACTGGCTGGCACGGCAACTGATCCCCGGCGAAGACCCGATTGAAAAAGCCACTCAACCGGCGATTGATTTCTTCCAGCGTGGTATTGATGCAGCAGAAGAAATGAAGCCGGAAGCCTACCGGCGTGAACAACAGAAGACCTTCTTTGATTACGATGAAGAAGGCAATCCCATCGGCATGAAAGAAGGGTTCGGTGCTTCGGCTGAATCCATTATCGGAACCACCCTCCAGTCCATCCCCCAGATACCCTTCTTTATTATGGGCGGTGCTGCAGGCAAAGGAATCTCTGCCTTTGCCAAGGGCAAAAAGGCTCTGGAGATATTTGCCAAGCATCCCAAGCTGGCCGAATACCTCGGCTATGGCGCTACCAACGCACTGCTGGTTGCACCGGAGCAATGGCGGGAAACGTATCAGGAAGCCCTGAGCCGGAACGTCCCTGAAGACGAAGCCAAGAGCATGGCAGATGCCTCGTCCCTGCTGTCTGCTGCCGTATCTGGCACCACCGGCTTCTTGGGCGGTGCAGTGGCTTCCAAGCTGGGTGCATTGTCCAGTACAGTGCCCCGAGCGGTTGCCAAAGGTTTTGTCGCAGAAGCACCCTTTGAAGGAATTGAAGAGTTCGGCCAGTCCCTGTCCAATGACATCGGGCTGGGCCGACCGATGAGTTTCATGCGGGCTGCTGACCGTGGCCTGCTGGGCTTTGTTTCAGGCGGTATTCCGGGTGCCGGTATTGCTGGATTTGAGAATGTCATGCAGCGGCAGTTCCAGCCGCTGGTTGATGCTGATGTTGAAAGGGAACGATTGGCACGACAAGCCGAAAGAGAGTACATGGAACGGTCCTCCAATGGCCTACCCACCCCCTCCTCACAGGCCGGTACGGCTCTGGTGCCTTTCGTTCCCCCTACCTCTCCAGATAACCCCGTACAGGCTGCTGCCCAGCATGCCGCACGTATCCAGCAGAATCTTGGCTCTGACTTCCCCCTGACCCAGTATCAGGCGGTGGAAAACCCGAACCGTCCCGGTTACTGGCAGGTCAAGGATGAACTCGGTCAGCCGCATGGTCCTGACATGTCACAGAAAGAAGCTGACATCCTGTCCAGCATGCTGACGGATCGGGCAGCAAACCGCATTGTAGAGAATGATGTTGACACGTCAGTTAACAGGGCAGAAGCGGGCGGGATGAAATACACCCCGCTGCAAAAGCTGGGCATCAAGTTACTGGGTCGCAGAATCTTCCATCCGCGTGAAAACACTTTCACCGCCAAGCAGATTAATCTGGCGGCTGGCCAGCCGATAGCCACCGAACAACGAAGCTATTCTGTTACCGAAGCCAGACAAATGCTGGGCAACAAGGCAGGCAGGCTGGACAATTATGCCCCTGTTCTTATTGGTGGTGGCCTGAAGAAAGTAAAGGTCGGGAAGAAAACGATTACGGGTAAAGAAACTTTTGTTCCCGTCAAGGTGAATATTAAGGGGGTTGAGACTCACGGAGTTCAGTCATCGTTTACTGGCGAGACCATTACAACTGGTTTCAATCCAGAAACTGGACGACGGACTCCTTTTGCAACTGCCAGTGATGCCCAACAGTATGCAGCCAACCTGAATTTTAAAATCAAGAATGAAGAAACGGTTTTTCGGGCAGAAATTGCTGAACCGGAAAAGATCACCAAGACCACCATTCAGAATCTTCTGAAGCAGAAGAACATCACTTCCGATCTGAACTCGCCAGAAATGGCCCCTATTGTTCGCGCCACCACCGGACAGGAGAAGGTCAATAACCTGTCACAGCAGGATTTGCAG
>Ga0307379_10001548_pt1 | contig 36156 bp, 37 predicted proteins | sample UN2MG_FD_202237 | JGI IMG/M metagenome (GOLD analysis project Ga0307379, IMG submission 202237) | Soil microbial communities from Risofladan, Vaasa, Finland - UN-2 | ecosystem: Environmental > Terrestrial > Soil > Coastal area > Acid sulfate soil | place: Finland: Risofladan, Vaasa | collected...
GCAGGCCGCCGCCAAGCGCCGCCTGGAGGGCTGCCGCGACGCCCGCGTCCTCTCCGCGTCGCGCTCCGTCGCCAGCCCCTCCACCGACCCCGAGCTTATCCTCACCTTGGCCGAGTTCGACGACGCCGCGGCCTACGCCGCGTTTCGGGACCTCGTCGCCGAGGACGAGAAGAAGGTCGGCAAGGCCGCCCTCGCGGGCCTGACCGCCGCGCCCCCTATGGTCGCCGTCTTCGAGTAGGAAAGCGCTCGTGTAATACCCTAAGATTGAGCCCCGGGCAAAGGGTTCTAATGGGCCGGAGTATCCCCGTTTCAACTTATGGAAACGAAAAACCCGCCGGACGGCGGGCATATCCCTTTAGGATTAAATTTTATAAGTGAGCAGCGGCTTTGTAGAAATCCTTCTTACTTATCGCCGACTGTTGAAAAATACCTTTTAATACATCGCCTACGGGGCTAAATTCGTCGTAGAACGGAACGGTTACTAACCTTCTCTTGCCGCGGAAATCCGCGTGTTCGTACTGGGCGTGGCCGCCTTTCATTCGGTCGAATTTAAAACCGTGGCTTTCCAGTACTTTGATTACCACTCTCCTTTTAAGAGGATGATACCTCGGCAAATAGCGGTGCCCTCCTGTAACCCTCCGGGTCGAACTCGATATCGAATAACCATCCCTTTATTAACTTAGCGGTTCTTATAAGTAAATAGATTAACCAGTATTTTAAGGGAGCCCTCCGCGGGAACATTTCCTTCTCGACGCCTTTCTCTATGATGTATGACATATACGACATTGCTTGAGATTCAATTTGAGCGCGAACGTCGGACGTAGTATCACCATCTGCGAATAACGATAAATCCAAACAAACGCCTACGTAGCGTTCGCCCTTAGGATAAGCGATGCACCGGAGCGTATATATTCTATCGGCCACAACTGGCCTCCTTGTTAAATTCTAATCTATCCCGTTTAAAAAAGCAAGCTTTATTTCGCGTTTAATAATTCGTTATCAATAACTCCCGGCCGTCCGCGCGGCGCGTCCCGCGCGGCCGCACTTTGTCCGCGCAATACCGCGGCCTTACCTCCTCGACGTTGAAGCCTTCATACAGCGCCCGGACCTCCGCGCAATCGTTGTAGCTCACCAGCCACCGGCCTTTAAGGCCCGTAAGGATGTCGCGCAGGCGCTCGTGGTCCGCCGTCACGAAGTCGCCGCCGTAGTAGCGTTCGGTCCCGACGTACGGCGGGTCGAGGTAGAAGACGGTATCGGCCGCGTCGTAGCGCCCCAGGCAATCCCCGTAGCCCAGGTTCTCGATGGTGACCTTGTTGAGCCGCCGCGCCCAGAGCTTGAAGTCGGCGAGCATGGAGTACTTGCCCGGGTACTTCTTGCTCGAGCTGAAGCCGCAACCCACCTGCCCCGAGAACGCGTTCTTGACGAGGTAATAATAGACAGCCGCCGCGGCTACCGGGTCTCCCGCCCGGAAGGCCTTCCGGAGCTCGCCGTACAGCTCCCGCGAGCGCGGCAGGAGCTCGAGCGCCTCGGCCAGCTCGTCGGGCGCGTCCCGCACGACGCGGTAGAGGTTGACGAGGCGGCCGTTGACGTCGTTCAGCACCTCGACGTACGACGGTTCGCGGGCGAAGAGGACCCACCCCGCGCCGCCGAAGACCTCGCAGTAGCAGCGCGACGCCGGCAACTTATCCGCGACGACCCGGGCGAGGCGGGATTTGCCGCCTATATAGTTTAAAAACGCCCTCATAATAAAAGTGGCCTAGCGCGTACCGATTACGTATGCGGAGTAAAGTGCAGTCTCGTTCCGGTTGCGTTGAGCGGCCGTGGCCTTCGAGGTGAAGCCGTGGCGGGAGGCGAGGCGCTCGACGAAACGGGCCTGAAACTCTTCGAAATGCCCGGCGAGGCCGGCCGGGGGTCGGCGGGTCTCGTCAGGGCCCGCGAGGTAGTATCGGTACAGGTTCATCGGCGCGCGGCGCCTGGCCGCGAGTAGGCCGCCGTCGGTCATCAACAGGAGGAACGGCTCGGACACTTTGCCCTTAACGGCTCCGAAGAGCTCGATCGCGACTTCGCCCGGCGAGCCGAAAGCGTCGAAGTCGACGGCGGAGAAGTCGAGGTGGTTCGGCAAGTCCTCGGCGATAAAATCGGCGTTCGCTTTATTGTAATAACGAACGTTGGCGAAGCGGCCGAGGCGCCGCAGGAGGCGCCGAAAGTGCTCCGCGTTCTTCTCAACGACGACGACCCCGCGATAAACCGGCGCGTAGACGCGGGAGGTGAGGTGACCGACGCCGGCGTATAATTCGATAATTTTGGCTCGCCGGCGGTCGTGCGCCAGCGCATCCCGCCGGAAGGCGAACTTCTCGGGGTTGATGGCGTCGACGTCGCCTTCCAGGGAAAGGGCTCCTTGATATTCGGGCTCGTTTAACATAGACTAACCTCCCGAGGTGAGGTGCGCGTAGCGTGACGGCGGAAATAATAGAGAGGCCGCGGCGGTCGAAGTTCATTCGGTATTTCGATAAAACGCCGCCCGGAATCGTCTGCCCGCATTTTTACATCCTGGCGCACGGGAACGGTTGCGTCTTCCGGTGCGCATATTGCTACCTCCAGCTCACCTTCCGCGGCAAGGTCCACCAGACGATCTTCACGAATACCGACGACATGCTCCGCGAGGTGGACCAATTCCTCACCCGCGAGGAACCCTCGGTCCTCAACGCCGGCGAACTCTCCGACGCGTTAGCGGTCGACGACCGCACCGGCCTTACAAAGGAGCTCGTCCCCCGCTTCGCCTCGCAGGACCGGCACCTGCTCGTGCTGCTGACGAAATCCACCAACGTCGATAACCTGTTGCCGCTCGAGCACACCGGCCGTACCGTCGTATCCTTTTCCGTCAACGCCTCCGACGTAGCCGCGGAATACGAAATCGGTTCGCCCTCTCCCCGCGAGCGGGTGGACGCGGCGAGCCGGGCCGCGGCGGCCGGATACCGGGTCCGCTTCCGGGTCGACCCCATAATCCCCATCCCGGGGTGGGAGAACTCGTACCGTTCGTTGCTCGAGCATATACTGGAAGTAGCCCCTCCCGAGCGCATCACGTTCGGCTCGCTGCGTTATTTCCCCAACGTCAAGACGTACGCCCGCAAGTTAGGGCGGGAGACTTCGGTCTTCGACTACGCCTCCGAACGTACCCCCGCCGACGGCCGGCGGCGAATTCCAACGGCGCGACGGTTGCACATCTATAAATATTTAATAGGCCTGGTGCCCGCCGGGATGGACTTCGGCCTGTGCAAAGAGACGGAAGCGTGCCACCGCGCGCTGGGGATAGCCGACGTCGTTTGCAATTGCACGCTTTAAACCCTTACGGGAAATGCACGACGACGTCGCCGGGGACGCGGTTCTCCACCGCGAACGAGAAGCCGAAGGACCCCGGCTCCGCGGCGGCCGACTCGGCCTTGAGCTGGCCGGTGCGGCGGCAGCGCTCCGCGGCCAGGACGAGCTCGCGCTCGTACAGGCCGTCGTCGCCGTCGTACAGCCTCAGCGTCGCGAGCAGTTTGAACGCGCCGGGCGCGCTGAACGGACTCACGACGACCGTTTTGCCGCCGGCGGCGTCGGAATAAAAATAGTCCACGTAGACGTAGAGGTCGGCGCGGGCGGCGTGGAACGTCAGCGCCGTCCCGTCGACGGCGTACTCGTCCGGGCCGGGGATACCGTCCACGCGCCGCAGCCGCCGGTTGTCGTCGCCGATTACTATTTCCGAAAGGGGTACGACCGTCGTCTCGACCAGTTCCACCTCGTACGGCGGCTCCGCCGGGACCTGGTGCGGCTCCGCCTCGGCCCGGGCCACCGTGCCGGCCGAGAGGGCGTCGCCGGTGACCGCGGCCAGCAGCTCGGCGTTCAGGTCGTACCACGCTATTTTGCCGGTTATGGCGGCGTCGTTGGGCAAGACGAAACCCGCCGGCGACGGCAGCGCCACCGCCAGGCCGAAGTCTATTTCCACGTCGCCGTAGTCGGGGAAGTTCTCGCCCCGCTCGGCGTCTATTACCAAACCTTTTCCTATTAGTTTCATACGCAACTCCCGCGTGCGCGCCCTTAGCGGCGCGCGGCCAGCCGCACGCGCCATTCGGTGCGCCCCGCTCGGACGCGCCGCCGTCGGAACGCGCGGCCTTTCTCCCGTGTTAAATAATCGGTGCGTAAATATTCCGTCTCGAGGCCGAGCGAGCCGGCGCCGGCCGAAGGCGCTTCTGCGGCGAACAAGGCCGCCTCGAGCCGCTGCGCCAGCGCCGTCGCGGCCTCCTCCGCCTCGGACCCGTCGCCGTCGACGTAGGTCCAGATGCGGAGAGTTACTACGACGCGGCCGTAGTCCGCCGCCGCGGCCTCGACGCCGGACGACGCGGCCTCGACGCAGAACGTGCCGCCGGCGCCGAACGCCGGGATGTGCTCCGGGTCGGCCGGGTACACGACCGCGCCGTCGAGCTCGCGCTCGATTAGCGCGCGGACCCGCTCTTTGACCTCTCGTACGTAGTTCGTCGCGTCGCGCCGCACCTTACTTCACCGCGTTCCGGATTAACACGCGGACGACGTCGTCGGCGGGTATTTCGACGAGCGTCCCGGCCGGGACCTCGTTCGCGGCGGACAAGGCCACCGTGTTGTCGTCGACTATGTACGCCGGCGCGCCCAGGTCCGCCAGCCGGGGCGAACGCATCGCGACGCGGAACGAGCCGTCCTTCCACACTCGGGCCGAGACGTCGCCGTCGTCCCCCGCGGCGTTGTCGCCGCGCTCGTACGCGACGCCGACGAACGTCAGGCCGGCCTCGTCCGCCGCCGGAACCGCGTACCCCACGGCGTTCAGGCACACCAGCGCCCCCTTGTATATCACCGTGCGCGCGGCCACCTTGTACGCGACCAGGATGCCGTCCTTACGCTCGGCGTCGTGATTTGCCGTCAACGCTGCCAATTCCGCACCTCCTGATTTCGGTCAAACTGCGACCGGTAAGATTCCCTCAGAGCAATAAAAAAGGCCCGGTTCAAAACCGGGCCCGATTTTCTCGGCGCCGAATTTTTTACGTCACGTCAAGGGGTGAACCTTATCGACGCGACCAAAGACTCGAAATCTTCTTCCACCAAAGGCCACTCGCGCTCGAGGCTCTCCGCGGAGCAGAAGTACACGATGGTCCCGTTCGCGATGGCGTACACCACGGTATGATGGTAGCCGAGCTCGTCGAAAATGGTGAACTCGAGCCGGGCCGCGCGGCCGAAGCTGAAGTGTTTATCGCCGAGCGAGACCCGGTCGTAATTCGGCTTCGTAACCTTATAGGTGTTTTTCTCGTTCTTCTCCAACAGGCCTTTCAGGAATTTGTAATCGACTTTGAAACCGTAAATGTCGTAGTCGGCGTAACTTATAGTTATACGGCCGTTGAGTTTTTTGTTCTCGAGGCTGGCGGCGACGAGCGTCGTGAAGGCCGTGTTTACGGTCCAATTGCCGCTCGGGACCTCGAACGCCACCTTCGCCCCGCGGCAAATGACCTCTTCCGCGGCGACGGCGGCCGCGGCGGCGCAGAGGGCCGCGACGCATAAAAAAGTTGTCGTTTTATTCATAATAAATTCTCCTGTGGGTTCGTTGTCCCGCTCGCCCTACTATACTTTAAACAGTTCCCGCGGTCAACTAAATTACTGCTTAAAATCCCGGCACGGTATATAAATATTCTATTTCGACGCGCCTGCCGTATCGTAATCGCGGCGGGGGCGGACTCGACCGATATTAACACAAAGCCGAGATATGTCAAGCACCCGGAAAACCTATTTTTAGGCGCCGCACGCCGGGTTCGATTTCCCCGGCATTCCCGTATCCCGGTCCGTATATGAAAAAAGGCCCCGTACCGGGGCCCGTTTATTCCAATTACAAGATAAAACCGCTATCGGACCGTTTCCTTCAATCCTTTCCCGGCCTTGAACTTGACCGAACGCTTCTCCGGGATGTATATCGTTTCGCCCGTTTTCGGGTTCCGACCCATCCGACCTTTGTTAGTACGTACTTCGAACGTCCCGAACGAAACTATCGAAACCCGCTCGCCCTTTTGGAGGCTGTCCTGGATAGTGTCGAACACCATGGATACGACGTCGTCCGCCCGGCTCTTGGGCATGCCGGCCTTCTGCGCCACCGCTTGGGCGATATCCGATTTGCTTACCGCCATTTCACGACCTCCTTTCTTAAAAGTCTCCGATCGACGCTAACACACCGCGCCCGCCGTGTCAATCGAAAAAAGCATACCATACATAGGTTTTTTTACGACTAATTTTCCCGGTCAATCCTCCTCGCCGGGGGAGAGCCGCTCGTCGGCCATCGCGCGCCACTCGGGAAGGGCGTCGGGGGCGTCCCGCACTTTCCGCCACTCGGCCGCGGCTCGAGCCGGGTCGACTTCGTCCAGCGTCAGCGCCAGGTTCAGGTGGGCGAGCGTATTCGCCGGCTCGACGACGAGGGCCCGGGCCAACGCCGCCGCGGCCTCCTCGTAGTCGCCGGCCTCCCGCAGCGCGGAACCCCAATATATGTACGGCTCCGCTTTATCGGGCGCCAGCGACGCCGCGACCTCCAGCTCGGTTGCGGCCTCCTCGTACTTCTTCGCCCGGGCCAGCGTTACGCCGAGGTTAAATCTAAAATCGTAGTTTTGGGGCTCGAGCGCGGCCGCCTTGCGGTACGCCTCCGCGGCCTCGCCGTACCGGCCCAACTTGTTGAGGTTGTTGCCCAGGCCCAGGTACGCCTCCGCGAGGCGGGGCGCGAGCTCGATTACGGCGCGGTACTCGTCCGCCGCGCCCTCGTAGTTGCCGGCCGCCTCGCGTAATTCGGCCATACCGGTGTGCTTGGCTATGCTCTGTTTGCGGCGGTGCTCTTCGCCGCCGATGAGCCGGTAACAGCCGCTCGCGGCCACAACGGCCCCGCACGCCAGTATTTTTACGGCCACCTGCTTAAAATTCACGGCGTCGCCTCTCGGTTTTTTCCCTCGAGCAGGCGCTCGAGCCGCTCGCGCGCCTCCGCGGCGCGACGCTTCTCGCCCGGGACGCCCTCGGCTAACGCCAGGTACCGGCGCCACTGCTCCGGCGCCCGGGACGGTTCCGAACGCTCGCGCGCCACCGCCAGGTTGTAGTTGAAATCCAGGTCGGACGGCTCGAGCGCCGTCGCCCGCTCGAAAGCCTCCGCGGCCCACGTCGCCAGGTCCGCCTCCAGGTAGAGCTCGCCGATTTGATTGTGCACGTCGGCGGCGTCTTCCAGCCTGGCGGCCGCTTCGTAGAAATCCGCCAGCGCCGCGCCCGGCCGCCCCATCTCGCGTTCTATCCGGCCCAACGCCGCATAGGCGCGGCCCGCCTCGTCCCCCTTGAGCTCCGCGGCTTTCCTCAAGAGCGGCGTCGCTTTGTCGTATCGGCGCCACCCCTCGTACGCCAGGCCCATACCCTCCGCGACGTCCCCTTCGTCGTAGCCGAGCTCGAACGCGCGCTTGTAAAGCCCCACCGCCAGGTCATATTTCTTCAACTCGAAATATACGCGCCCCGATTGGTAGAAAAAGCGGCTCTCCAGCGGCTCGAGCCGCGTACCCTGGTTGAAGGCCGCGGCGGCATCCGCGTAGTCGCCGGCGTAATAATTCGCGAGGCCCAGGCCGTAATAGGCGTCGGCGCCGGCCGGCGCCACCTCCAACAGGCGCTGCCAAAAGAACGCCGCCCGGCGGAAATCCCCCCGGCGGTGGTACAGGACGGCGAGGTTGTGGAGCGCGGCGACGCTGCGGGGGTCCTCGGTCAATACCTTCAGGTACGCCTCCTCGGCCTCCGCCGGTCGCCCCGCGGCGGCCAGGGTGACGCCGAGATTAAACCAGGCCGCGGCGTCGTCCGGGTAAAATTCCAAATAGCGACGGTATCGCGCCTCGGCGTCCTCGAGCCGCCCCTCGTCGTGGTAGAGTAAGCCCAAAAAGAAATAAGTCTCCGGGTACGCCGGCCCCGCCGCCGCCTCGTAATGCTCGGCCGCTTTGCCCCTTAAGCCCCGCGATTGGTATATTCTTCCTAAATAATAATGCGCCCGGCCGTCGTCGGGGCGCGCCATTAAAGTCTCGAAGAAAGCCAGCTCCGCCGCCACGTAGTCGGCCGCCCAGAACGAGGCCTCGGCCTCCAGCATCTTCGCCTCCACGAGGGCCTCGTCGTCGGGCGGCGCGGCGCCGGCGCAAGCCGCGGCGGCGCAGATAGCGATAAACGTCCGGCTCAGCCGCCTAGCCGCGATAACCCTCCCGCGCCAACGCGGCGTGTCGCCGCTGGGCATCTTTTAATTTTTCCATCGTTATGCCGGCGTTCGTCTTGGACATCTCCAATAATTCCCGGTACAACGCCGCCGCTTTACCCTTGTCGAAGTTTTCGTAGACCAGGGCCAGGTCGTACCGGATATTCATGGAATAGGGCGCCGCCTCGAGGGCCCGCTCGTAGTATCGAACCGCGGCGGCGTAATCGCCCGCCGCGACCTCGTTGGCGGCCGCGCCCTTTAGGATATCCAGGTCCGCCGGCCTCCATTTCAGCGCCGCCTCGTACTCCCGTCGCGCGCCTTCGTAGTCGGCCCCCTCCGTCAATTCCAGCGCCCGGACGAAATAGGGCGCCGCCCGGAGCCGGCCGCGGTGGTCGCGCGCTTGAGCCGACCATTCCTCCTGAGACGGCTCGGCCGCCGCCACCTCGAGGTATTTCTCCCACGCCGCGAGTGCCTTCTGCTCGTCTACGTACTCGTACGCCAGCGCGAGGTTGAAATACGCGCCCCACAGGGTGGGGTCTTTATCGATGGCGGTCTTGTAGAACGCGATCGCCTGGTCGTATTCGCCCGAGGCCTGCGCGGCGTCGCCCCATACCAGCCTCTTGCGCGCAACCTCCTCCGGCGACTTGCGCCGCGCGACAATTATACCGGCCGCGACGAGGACCGCGAGCAATATCGACCAGTACATCCACCGGCCTTTGCCGAACGCGAGCTCGAGGCCCATCTAAGCCGCCTCCGGGCGGTCGTGGCCGCGTATTACGTCCGGAAGCTCGCCCAGGTTTCGTATCGCGTAATCCGGCCGCGCCGCGGCGAAATGCTTAACCCCGCCGGGTCGCCGGTTGGCCCAACCTTGCAATATCCGCGCCGAAACCATGCCGGCGAGGTTGGCGCCGATTACGTCCTTGGTCCGGTCGCCGACGTACATCACGGCCGCCGCCGGAGCGTTCGCCGCGGCGAGCGCGTCCTCGAACATCGCCAGGCTGGGTTTGCCTTTGAACACCGGGTAATCCTCGGATATGAAGGCGGGGCCGATGAATCGCGCCAGGCCGGCTTGCTCGAGCTTCGCGCGTTGCTCCTCGAGCCGGCCGTCCGATATTACGCCCCGGCCTATGCCCTCTTCGGCGAGCCACTCCAAAACCGGCTTGGCGTCCGGGAAAGGCGCTATTTCGCCGGTCAGTCGCGCGAATATCGCCGTCCCGCGCGCGGCCAGTTCTTGTCTCAGGTCCGCGTCCACGCCCGCCTCGTACAGCCACGCGGCCAGGTATTCGTCCGGCATCGTCGAGCCGAAGGTACCGATTAACTCTTCCTCGACGGCCTCGGACGGCGGCGCGCAACCCGCGTCGACGACCGCCGGCCTTATCTCGGCCAGCGCCGCGGCGTACGCGTCGACCACCGCGTTCGTCGTGTCTATCAACGTGTCGTCCAGGTCGAAATATACGAAAGCTATGGGCAAACGATCACCTCGGCGTAAAATTTATATCACATTCGGCGCCGGCGTCACAACTTTTTCGCCCGGCGCAACCCGGCCAGAACCGCTTCGCCGCGAGGCGTGGGGCCCGCGGGGCCGACAACGCGCTCGAGCCCTTCCGCAACCCAACGCAACGCCTCGTCGTCCGGCCGCGGCCCCCCCGCCAACCAGGCGAGCTCCGCTACGCTGCGCGGGTCGCTTACGTCTTTGACCGCGGCGTAGAACTTGGGGTAAAGCTCGGCCTCCAGCGTCGACGCGGCCTCCGCCCACGGCCCGGCCGCCCGTACGTACAGCGCGCTCTTGTCCTCGGTGCCGGAGTTGCGGCAGAAGACGCCCAACGCTTGCCGGCCGCCGTCGTAGCCGGCCCGGTATAATAAATCCGGCTCCTCGGGGAAATCGAGCCGTTCCAGCGCGAGCGCCGGCGCGTGCTTCTTCAGCGCGGCCTTTATCTCTTCGTCCATAAACTCGTACGCCGCGCCGCCCCGAAGGAGCTGCCCCTTGTGCGTGAAGAAGACGTAGTTGTTGCCCTTGTAACCGCGCTCGAACGGCGCCCGCAGCCGGCCGTATAATTCGCCCGGGCCGAGTTTTTTCCGCAGCGTCGCTATTGCGGCGAGCGTGTTCAACGCCGACTTCAGGCCATCGCCGGCGGCGAACGGCACGACGGCGCCGTCGCCGCGCACGAGCTCGCCGAAGGTTATGGCGTGGCCGGTCTCCTCGCAGCCTACGCCGTACGGGATTTCCCGGGCGAGCGGCGAATCGCCGCCCCCCGCCAACAGCGGCTCGAGCGCCGCCGAGAACGAAGACGCGCCTTCGCCGACCTCCGCGGCCCCCGAAGCCAGCCGCCACGCCTCGGTCAATATCCACTTGTCGCCGACGGGTTTCAGGACATCGTCGAAACCGAGCGAGGCCGCGGCGCCCGCCACCGCCAGGTCGCTCTCCACGGTGTTTATAAAGGCCCGGCCGTCGGCGCCGTCGAGGCGCCGGGCCAGCTCCGCCGCCTGCAAAATCGCGACCTCGTCGCCGCTCAATACGACGAATTCGCCGGCGGTAGGGTCGTAGACGACGAGGAAGAGGCGGTCGCCGTCGGCGTCGAAGACGACGCCGGCCAGGAGCGTTTCGCCGGTCGCGAGCGCGGCGTCGTATTCTCCGGCGAGTTTGTCCAGCGCCACTAGCGCCGGGTATTCGCCGAACCGGCCGCCGGGCGAGACGTCGCCGAACGATATCGACGCCACGCCTTCCAGGTCCGCGACGCCCGAGCGCCGGTTCACGAGGCCGTCGCCCTCGTCGGCGTTGACCTCGACGACATCGGCGCCGTAGGCGCGCAGGATATCCGCCGCCGTGCCGGAATACGCCCCCCGCGCCGGGTCGACCACCAGAACGAAGTCCGCCAGCGGCCTTTCGCCGGCCCTGAGCCAGGAGTTGCACTCCGCGAGGTGAAATCCCGCGAATACCTCGCGCCACTCGCTCGAGACGTCCACCTCGCCGCCGCGCGGCTCGGCCGCGGCTACCTCCTTCCAGTTCAGCGCCGCTACCGCCGCCGTCAAGCGGCGGTCGTCGGCCGGCAATAGTTTTAGACCCGCCGGCGCGAGGAATATTTTAACGCCGTTCTGGCCCGCCGGGTTGTGGGAGGCGGTTACCATCAGGCCCGCGGCGGCGCCGCGATAGGCCATATACATCGGCACCGCCGGCGTGGGCGTTATGCCCATCACGGCCGCCGTCGCGCCCGCCTTCCGCAGGCCCCGCACGACGGCGCCGGTGAAAAGGCCCGCGGGGTCGCGCGGGTCCCAGCCGACGACGACCTCGGCCGAAGCGCGGGACTCGTCGAGGCGGAGCCGCGCGAAGGCGTAGGCGTACCCCTCCATGAAAGCGTCCGTGATCACGCCGCGCTGGGCGAACGCCTCGTATGGCGAGAGGCCGGCGAGCGTGGCGTCGCCCTGAGGCCGGACGTCGCGCCGGATGCCGTCTGTTCCCTGGATTCGGTCCACGTTAAACCCTCGGCCGCGGTTGGGCCGCGGCCTGTCGTTGGTGCGCCGATATGGTTACACTACACGCGCCGCCGGGCCACGACGTCCTGTTGCTGGCGCAATTTTAACACCGAATCGGCGGGGACGAAACCACGCACGTTGCAGTTGGCGTATATGATGGTGCGCGGCCCGACGACGGTCCCGGGGTTCGTTACCGAGTTGCAGCCTATCTCGACGTCGTCGCCGAGGATGGCGCCGAACTTGTCGAGGCCGGTATCGATAAGCTTACCGCCCACGGCGATCTTTACATTCTTGTTCGCGGCCACCTTCCAGTTGGAGAGCTTGACGCCGGCGCCCAGGTTGGCGCGCAGGCCCAGGACGCTGTCTCCGACGTAGTTGAAGTGGGGCGCGTGGGCGCCCTCGAGCATGAGCGCGTTCTTGAGCTCGGTGGAGTTGCCGACGACGCAGCGGTCCGCGACGACGGCGTTGCCGCGGATGTACGCGCCCGCGCGAATTTCGCAGTCGGCGCCGATGACCGCGGGGCCTCTGATGACGGCGCCCGGCTCCACCACCGTGCCGGGCCCTATATCCACGTCGTCGCCCAGGACGTACGCGCCGGGCATAATCTCGCCCTCGCGAACGCCGCGCAAGAGCTCGCGCGCCAGCGCGCCGATTCCCTTCAACGCGTCCCACGGCCACTCCAGCGCGGCGAGGAACTCCCCGTAGGCCGTAGCGTCCAGGTCGAATAGCGCCGCAGGCTTCAGCTCCTCGCTCATACGTTCTCTCCTTGCCGCGTTTTAACTCTGCGTGGCCTTCAAGACTTCTATCAGCGCCGCCGTCAGCTTGGCCGGGTCGTGGCGCAGGACCGTCTTGGTCTCGACGTCGCCGGCGCCGTCCTCCTGGCGGATGGATTGCTCCTCGACTTCGGCGATGACGTCGGCGGTGTGGATGATGCTCCCCTCGACCACCAAGAGCTCGCGGCCGCCGCCGAAGGACACCGCCGACACTTCGTCCGACTCGTCCGGGTCGAACAGTATCTGCGTCGCGCCCTCCTGCGCGTACGTCGCGAGCACCGCCGGCGACACCTGGCGGTCGTTGACCAGCACGTAGTCGACGGGGAAGCCGCCGTACTTCTTTATCTCGCGGATGTGGTCGGAGAGGGAGTAGCGGTCCGTCTTCCCGCGCTGCGTCATGACGTTGGCGATGTATATCGTCCGGCAGTTGGCCTGCTTGATGGCGTCCGATATGCCGCCGACGAGCAGGTTGGGGATGATGGAGGTGTACAGGCCGCCCGGCCCCAGGATAACCACGTCCGCGTCGAGTATGGCCTCGACCGCGCCGGGCATGGGCTCGCAAGCTATCTCTTCGGGCGGGCCGTCGCCGTCGCCGTTTTCGCGGCGGGCGAGGTAGACGCGGTTTATGCGGCCGCCGTTGCGGTTCAGCTCGTCCTCGCCCACGAGGACCCGGCCTCCCTCGATTTCGGCGCACAACCGCACGTGCTCCAGCGTGGCCGGCAGGATGGTCCCGTCCGCGCGGAGGACGCGGCTCGCGTCCTTGATGGCGTTCAGGTAGTCGCCGTCGTTCATCTGGACGAGCGCGGTGAGGAAGAGGTTGCCGAAGGCCTGGCCGCCGAAGGGGCCGCCCCCCACGAAGCGGTGCAGGAACAGCTTCGACAGCAGCTCCTCCTCGTCGGCGAGGGCCGCCAGGCAGGCGCGGATGTCGCCCGGCGGAAGGATGCCGAACTCGTCTATCAACTTGCCGGCGGCGCCGGCGTCGTCGGAGACGGTGACGATGGCCGTGAGGCTTGAGAGGTCGAGCGGCGCCTCCTCGTCTTCGTCGTGTCTGCGGACGTAGCCTTTGATGCCTCGCAGGAGCGTGGCGAGGCCCGTGCCGCCGCCGACGGCCACGAGCCGGAGTTTATTCAGAGATAGCGCCATATACCTTCACCTCTATCGCCGCTCATTCCACCGTAACGCTCTTGGCGAGGTTGCGCGGCTGGTCCACGTCGCGGCCGAGCGCCGCGGCGGCCTCGTACGCGATGAGTTGCGCCGGGATGGCCGCCAGCACCGGCGCGAACAGCTCCGGTACCGCCGGCAGCGTAATCACGTCGTCCACCAGGTCCTCCAGGCCGTAGCCGCCGTTGCGCGCTATGGCGAACGTGCGCGCGCCGCGCGCCCGGACCTCGTGGATGTTCGATATCATCTTGTCCCACACATCCTTTTGCGTCATGAAAGATACGACCGGCGTCCCCTCCGTTATGAGCGCGATAGTGCCGTGCTTCAGTTCCCCCGCGGCGTACGCTTCGGCGTGGACGTACGATATCTCCTTGAGCTTGAGCGCGGCCTCGCGCGCCAGCGGCTCGTCGACCTTGCGCCCCAGGAAGTAGCAGTCGCGTTCGCCGGCGATGAGCTCGCCCCACGCCTTGGCGGTGGGGGCCGCGACCTCCAGCGTCCGCTCGAGGTGGGCGGGGAGCTCGAGCAAGTAGCGCAAGAGCTCCTCGCGGCAGTACGGCCACTCCACCTTGCGCTGGTCGGCGACGTAGCACGCCAGCAGAATCAGCGCCGTGAGCTGGGCCGTAAAGGCCTTGGTGGAGGCGACGGCTATTTCCGGGCCGGCGCGGGTATATATCACGGCGTCGGCCTCGCGGGCCAGCGTGCTCCCCCGCACGTTGACGACGGCCAGCGTCTTCGCACCGCGGCTTTGTGCCTCCTCCATCGACCCGATGGTGTCCGCGGTCTCGCCCGACTGGCTTATCAGTATCACGAGCGACTTCGGCCCCAGGATGGGGTCGCGATAGCGGAACTCGGAGGCGATGTCGGCGGATACCGGGACGCGCAGCACGCGCTCCAGCAGGTACTTGCCGAAGAGGGCGGCGTGGTACGCGGTGCCGCAGGCGACGATGTGGAAGGAGTCGAAGCGCCGGATGTGCTCGGGCGAGAGGTCCATCTCGCGCAGGACGATTTCGCCGTCCTTGATGCGGCCCTGCAGCGTCCGTTCCACCGCGCGCGGCTGCTCGTATATTTCCTTCAACATATAGTGCGGGTAATCGTTCTTGGATACGTCCTCGGCGCGCCAGTCGACGATGGTGAGATGGCGCTCGGTCGGCACTTTGGCGCGCTCGGGCAGGAAGGTGTCGACGTCGATGCGGTGGGCCTCCACCGACACCACGTCGCCGTTCTCCAACACGTAGACCTTGTTGGTATCCTGGAGGACGGCGGTGATGTCGGAGGCCACGACGTTCTCGCCGCCGCCCACGCCGACGATGAGCGGCGCGTGGTAGCGGACCGCGACCAGCCGGCGTTCGTCCGCCGCCAGGAATACCAGCGCGAACGAGCCCTCGAGCCGGGCCGCGGTCTGCTTGGCCGCGGCCATCAGGTCGCCGTCGTAGTACTCCTCCAGTAAATGGATGACGACCTCGGTGTCGGTCTCCGAGCGGAACTCGTGCCCCCGCGCCAGAAGCTCCCGCTTCAGCGCCGGGAAGTTCTCGATTATGCCGTTCTGGACGACGAACAGCTTGCCGGTGCAATCGGCGTGGGGGTGGGCATTTACCTGGGTGGGCGCGCCGTGGGTGGCCCAGCGCGTGTGCCCGACGCCGATGGTGCCGGGGGGCTCGTTGCCGGCCAGCGCCTTCCTCAAGTTTTCTATTTTACCCGGCAACTTCTCGACGACGACCACGCCGTCGTTCGCGACCGCTATGCCCGCCGAGTCGTAACCGCGGTAGGAGAGGTCGTCGAGGCGGTCGACCAGTATCGCCGCCGCCGCTCGCTTACCCACGTATCCCACTATACCGCACATACCTTCCTCGCTCTCTCTTTAACGGGGGATGCGCCCCTAACCCGCTTCCCCGAGTAAACGTCCGAGCTTAGCGTCGGCCGCGGTTTGCTCGTCGATGAATTGCCGAGCGCGCCGGCTGTCGCCGGCCGCGAGCGCCCCTTTCACCGCCGCGGCCATTTCGGCCAGCGACTCGTCGTTGTGGTCGCGGGCCGCCGCCAGCGCCTCGGCGAAATAGGACAGCTGCTCGCCGCCTTCGGACAACAGACCCAGCTCCACCAGGACCTTCGCCCGGTGGTACCGGCCGTCCATCTGCTGGAATATCGCGACGCTGTTTTTCAAATTTATGATCGCGTCGTGGACCAGGCCCTGTTCCGCGGCGGCGACGCCCAGGTCCGCCAGGACCTGCCCCACCCGATATCGGTCGCCCAGGTCCTCGAAGACGGCCAGCGCCCGCCTGTGCCGCCGGGTCGCCTCCGCCAGGAGTCCCGTCGCCTCGGCCGCGGCGCCGGCGTCGCGCAGCCAACGACTCTCGGTATACAGGCACAGCGCGAATCGGTTTTCGGCCACCGCGGTCTCCGCGGCGTCGTCGCTGACCGTTACGGCTTCCCGGCACGTGGCCTTGGCGCGCTCGAGCGCCTTCCAGGCCGCGGCCTCCTCGCCCGAACGCATCAACTCCTCCGCCTCGAGGCGGAGCGCTATCGCGTTGTTGGACAGCGTGCTCGCCAGCCAGCGGCGCGCCTCCGGGGCCGCGTCGGCCCGGCCTTTCAGGCCGCCCAGTATCGTCGCCGCCTGGCGGTACTCCTGCTTGGCGCGCGAGTATTTACGTTTGAGTCGGAAGGCCGTGCCCAGGCTGGAGTGCGCTATGCCCTCGCCTATGGCCTCGGCCGCGGCGGCGAATTCGTCGCAGGCGCGGGTGTAGAAGGCCACCGCTTCGTCCCACCGGCCGCGGTGGCGGCTGACGTGGCCCAGGTCCAAGTACAGGTGACCCATATCCGCGGGCCGGCTTTCGGCCGAGCTCTCCACCAGGGCCGCGGCCGAGCCGTAATAGTCGGCCGCCTCCGCCAGCCGCCCCTGCAACCTGGTCAGGTGACCCAGGAGGCGGCGCGTTTTCATAAGGAGCAGCGTGCCCTCCCGCACGCGGTTTTCCGCGACGTACGGCGACAGGTCCTCGTCCAGCCGCCGCAGCGCTTCCTCCGCCACCCCCAAGCGGTTTTCGGCATAGTCCGCCGCGGCCTCCAGGTAGTCTCCCCAGAACTTCAACGAGCGGACGTCGCCTTGAAGAGACGTAATCAACGCCCACTCGTCGTCGGCCGGCTTCAGGCCGCGGGCGTGGACGTATTCCTCCACTTCGGCGGGCGAGAACGGCTTCAGCTCGAGCGTCCGAACGTTCCGTATGCCCTCCGGCGCCGCCGGCATCCGCGGCGGCGCGGCCGTTATGACGAAAAGCCACTTCCGCCCCAGGACGCCGGCCTCGCTCAGGCGCTCGACGAACCGCCATATCCAATAGCCCACCGTCGCGCCGACGTCGTGGAAGTCGTCCAAAAAGACGACGGCCTTGGCCGCGTCCTTCGGCGACGACGCCCGCCAGCCGGCCAAAAATTCCTCCGTCAGGAGCCTTTCGGCCTCGCGGTACATGTACTTCTCGGCGTAGGTCAGTTCCTCGTCGTCCTCCGGCGCCGCCTCCGCGACGCCGCCGGTGACCTGCACGCTGAACGGGTCTTTGAACCGGCCCCGCAGCCGCCGCTCCACCGATTCGCACTGGTCGAATATCTCGTCGAAGGCGCGGTACGCGCCCTTGCGCGAAGCGAAGGTGTCGCGCAGGTCCTTCAAGAAACCGCGGTACGACGTCATCCGCCGGCTCTCGAAATATATGTAGGGCGCCCGTTGGGCCCGGCACGCGGGGATAAAACGCTTGTTGACCAGCGCCGTCTTCCCGGAGCCGGCCTCGCCCGCGACCACCAACAAGCCCTCGGGCCCCGCCAGGGCCCGCTCGAACGCCGCGGCTTCTTCCCCGCGGCCCACGAACGCCGCCTGCTCCTTCGCCTCCGCCGGCGGGAAGTACATCGTCAGCAGCTCAGCGACCTCGACGCCGAGGCCGCGCGCCAGCCCCTCAATCGTGCGGGCGGAGGGGAACTTGTAGTCGCGCTCGAGCTGGGATATGTACGAGTCGTCGACGTTGGCCCGCTCCGCGAGCTCCCTTTGGGTCAGGCCGCGGCCTATCCGCTTCTCGCGGAGGACCTTGCCGAACGTTATGTTCTTACCATCCATCTGGAGGTGCTACTAAACGTCTACCGGCGAGACTAATTAACGGTTGATTATAAAGTCGGGTTGTGATACTATTTGGGCTAAGGCTTTGTTTTATGACCTTCAAACCTTACCGAGGGGAAACGTTTCTTACTATTAGTAAGATAGCATAATATTTACTGTAAGTCAAGCCTAAAATTATAGGCCGCATAAACCTTTGAAAATAAAAGAAATACTGGAAGAGCTCCCTTACCGGGAGGTAAAGGGCGCCGCCGACCCCGAGATAACAACCGTCACTCACGACTCCCGGCAGGTTACACCCGGCAGTTTATTCGTGGCCGTTAAGGGGCGGCGGCATGACGGCCGCGATTTCCTCGCCGACGCCTTAGGCCGGGGTGCCGCGGCCGTCGTCGTCGAGAGGGCATCCGCCGACGCGGCCGCCGTTCCCCAGGTAGTCGTGGACGACGCTCGCCGGGCGCTGGCCGCCGCGGCCGCGACCTTTTACCGCCACCCGGGCCGCGAGCTGGCCGTCGTGGGCGTTACCGGGACCAACGGCAAAACCACGGTCGCCTTCCTGCTGGACGGGATATTCCGCGCCGCGGGTTACAAGACGGCCCTGGCGTCGACGGTGAAGAACGTCGTCGCCGGCGAGGAGCGGCCCGCCCGCCTTACCACGGCCGAGGCGCCGGAGCTGCAGGCGATGTTGCGAGAGGCCGCGGACGCCGGCTGCGGCGTCGCCGTGGTCGAGGTCTCCTCCCACGCGCTGGCGTTGTCGCGGGTGGCCGGGACGCCGTTCGCCGCGGCGGCCTTCACCAACCTCAGCCACGACCACCTCGACTTCCACGGCGGCATGGATTCGTACTTCGCGGCCAAGGCGTCGTTGTTCGAGCAGTTGGCGGAGGGGGCGCCGGCGGTGGTAAACGTCGACGACGCGCACGGCCGCAAGCTCGCGGCGTCGCTGCCGGGGCGCAAGGTGACGTACGGGGCGGCGGAAGCCGCGAGCGACTATCGCGCCGCCGACGCGTCGTCCGGCTGGCAGGGGCTGCGGTTCTCGCTCCGTTGTCCGGACGGCGCGACGGTCGCCGTAACCTCGCCACTGCGCGGGTCTTTCGACGTACTGAACTGCGCGGCCGCTTTCGCGTTAGCGCGCGAGCTGGGCGTGGCCGCCGACGTCGCGCAAAAGGGGATAGCCGGGACGCCGCCCGTCCCGGGGCGCCTGGAGCTGGTGGACGTAAACGATAAACTGCGCGTGGTAATCGATTACGCCCACTCGCCGGATAGTATGGAAAAGGCGCTGGCCGAAATTCGCGGCCTGGGCGCCGACCGCGTCGTCGCCGTCTTCGGCTGCACCGGCGACCGCGACGTCGAGAAGAGGCCGGTGATGGGCGCGTTGGCGCGGCGGTACGCGGACTACGTCGTCGTCACCACCGACGACCCGTACTACGAGGAGCCGGCGGCCATAGCGCGCGACGTGGCCGCGGGCATAATCGCGGAGGGCGGCGCCGAGCCCGACGACTACCGCGTAATCCTGGACCGCGCCGAGGCGATCCGCTTCGCCCTCTCGTCCGCCCGAACCGAAGAAGCGACCATAGTTGCCGTACTGGGCAAGGGCCACGAGGAGGTCCAAAAGGTTAAGGGGAGCGAAGTCCCCTACAGCGACCGTCGAACCGTAGAGGAGGTAGTGTCGGAGCTCGGCCTGAGTGCCGCGGCGCCGCCGGGCACGGAGCCGCGCGTGAACCGTTCGCCATGACCCACGACGCTTTAAGCCATCCGGAGGCCATAGTGGCCGCCGATGTCCACAAGTCGTTCGGCGATAACCTCGTCCTGGACGGCATCAACCTGGCGGTGCACGAAGCCGAGACGATGGTCATTATAGGCCGGTCCGGCTGCGGGAAGTCGGTCTTCTTGAAGCATATCATAGGCCTGATGAAACCCGATATCGGGACGATTATGGTCGACGGCCGCGACATTACGGAGATGAAAGGGCCCGAGCTCAACGACGTCCGGCGGAAGTTCGGGATGGTATTCCAGGGCGCGGCTCTGTTCGACTCGTTGACGGTGGGGGAGAACGTGGGCTTTTTCCTCTACGAGTACTCGCATCTTTCGCCGGCGGACATAGCCGACGTGGTCGAACAGAAGCTCCGGCTGGTGGGTTTGGAGAATATTTCCAAGATGGGGCCGGCGGAACTCTCCGGCGGGATGAAGAAGCGGGTGAGCCTCGCCCGGGCGCTGGCTCACGACCCAAAGGTCGTGCTGTACGACGAGCCCACCACCGGCCTCGACCCCATAATGGCGGACGTCATCAACGACCTCATAATCAAGATGGACGAGCAATTGGACGTAACGAGTATTGTCGTCACGCACGATATGGCGAGCGCGTACAAAATCGCCGACCGCATAGCCATGATGTACGGCGGCAAGATAATCGCCCTCGGGGCGCCGGACGATATAAAGGGGTCCCACGACGAGTACGTGCAGCAATTTATAAACGGCAGTGCGCAAGGGCCCATAGACGTCATAGGCGGTGCGTAGTATGGATAAGATGTCCAACGAGATAAAAGTAGGCATTATGGTCTTCGCCGCGCTGGTGCTGTTGTCCATCCTCGTCTTCGGCGTCGGCGAGATCCGCGTGTTCGAGCGGGGCCATCGCTACGACGTTATCTTCGACTCGTCCGCGGGCCTCAACGAGGGGGCCCAGGTCCGGATGGGCGGCGTGAAAGTCGGCTCGGTCAACAACATAGATTTCGTCGACTACAAGGGGAAGCGCCGCGTTATGGTCACGGTGCTCGTCCGGCGGGACCTCATCCTGCACGAGAAGGACCGGTTCAAGATAACGATGATAGGCCTTTTGGGCGACAACTACGTCGAGATTGACCCGGGGCCCTCCAAGGCCGAGGTAATAAAACCGGGAGCTACGGTGGAGGGCGCCGAGGTCATCGGTATGGACGCCATGTTCAAGATGGTCCAGGACAGCCTGGGCTCCATAAACGAAATGCTGGACGAGCCCACGGTGAAATCGTTCAAAGAGACGGTCGCCAACGTCGAGGTGATGTCCTCCGACCTGGCTTACATCCTGGACGAGAGCCGCGACGACATCAACGTCACGCTCGACAACCTCCGGGCCATGAGTTACCGCCTGGACGGCATGGTAGCCCGCAACGAAGGCAACTTCGACGTCACGCTGGATAACCTGTCGGCGATGTCGGGGGACCTGCGTTACACCGCGACGTCGCTGCGCGGCGTCGCCGAGGGGTTGGAGCAAGGCGAGGGCTCGGCCGGCAAGCTCCTCAAAGACGACCAATTTTACAACGATCTGGTGGAGACGACCGGCGAGGCCAAGAGCCTTATAAGGGACGTTCGCGAACGCCCCGGCCGGTACATCCACCTTTCGATTTTTTAATCCTTACAAGAGTAAGTTGAGGTAAACAGAGATATGACATCAGGATTCGAGCTCGAAGTAGGCGGCAAAACCCTACAGTTCGAGACCGGCAAAGTCGCCAAACTGGCCGACGGCGCGTGCACCGTAACTTGCGGCGGCTCCGTCGTCCTCGCGACTTTCTGCCACACCGAAGAACCGCGGCCGGGGATGGATTACCTTCCCCTTATGGTCGAGTACCGCGAAAAAACCTACGCCGCGGGTAAAATCCCGGGCGGCTTCTTTAAACGGGAGGGCCGGCCGTACGAGAAGGAGGTCGTGACCGCGCGGCTTATCGACCGCCCCATCAGGCCGCTGTTCGACGACTACATCCGCCACGACCTTCAAATCATCGCGACCGTGCTCTCCGCCGACCAGGAGAACGACACCGACCTCCTCGCCCTGAACGGTGCCTCGCTGGCGACGGCGCTCTCCGCCATGCCCTGGCACGGCCCCATCGGCGCCGTGCGCGTGGCCCAGGTCGACGGCCGCTACGTCGTCAACCCCACCATCGCCGAAACCGAGGCCAGCGTTTTGAACCTGGTCGTGGTCGCCACCACCGACAAAATAATAATGCTGGCCGGCTCCGCGGCCGAGGTTGCGGAGGACGAGCTGCTGGGGGCGGTGGACGCCGGGTTCGCCGCGGCACGTAAGGTGGCGGACGCTATCCGCGACTTCACGGCGCACGTACCCAAGATATCCATCCCCCCGCCGGAGCGCGACGAGGCCTTCGAACGAGAGGTTAAAGACTTCTTCTCGGGGCAATTGAAGCCTTTAATCGAGGCGCAAGAGAAGGGCGCCCGGCACCTGGCCCGCAACGCGTTGCTCGAGCAGGCGTACGCCAAGTTAATCGGCGCGAACGGCGGCGAGGAAGAGGGCGCACGGCAAGTCCTCATCGAGAAAATCCTCGGGGAGCTGGAGGAAGCGGAAGTCCGGCGTATGGTTCTCGAAGAAGGCGTCCGCCAGGACGGCCGCGCCTTCGACGAGCTCCGCCCCATCGACGTGGAGGTGTCCGTTCTCCCCCGGGCCCACGGCTCCGCCATCTTCACGCGCGGCCAGACGCAGGCCCTCGTCGCCACGACGCTGGGGACCGTATCCGACGAGCAGCGCATCGAAGACCTGTTGGGGGAGCGCACCAAAGCCTTTATGTTCCACTATAACTTCCCGCCGTTCTCGGTGGGTGAGGTCCGCCCCATCCGCGGCACGGGCCGACGGGAGATAGGCCACGGCCAGCTGGCCGAGAGCGCCCTCCGGCGCCTGCTGCCGTCGGAAGACGAGTTCCCGTACACCGTTCGCGTCGTCTCCGACATATTGGAGTCCAACGGCTCTTCCTCGATGGCGTCGGTGTGCGGCGCCAGCCTCTCGCTTATGGACGCCGGCGTCCCGCTCAAAAAGGCGGTGGCCGGTATCTCCATAGGCCTTATCGCGGGCGAAGGCCGCTACGTCTTGCTAACCGACATCCAGGGGTTGGAGGACTACTACGGCGACATGGACTTCAAAGCCGCCGGCACGAGGGACGGCGTAACGGCGTTACAGCTCGACATGAAGGTCTGGGGCCTGCCGCTGGAAGTCGTGCGGGAAGCGCTGGCCCGCGCCCGCGACACCCGCCTCGCCATCCTCGAGCAGATGGACGCCGTACTGGCCGAGCCGCGGCCCGAGCTCTCGCCGTACGCCCCGCGGATACTGATAACCTACATCGACATCGAGAAGATCGGCACCGTAATAGGCCCGGGGGGCAAGATGGTCCGCCGCATCATCGCGGACACCGGCGTCGAAATAGACATCGAGGACGACGGCAAAGTAACCATCGCCTCGCCGGACGAAGAAGCGGCCCGCAGGGCGATGGAGACGGTGAAGAGCCTCGCCACCGACCCGGAGATAGGCGCCGTCTTCAAAGGCAAGGTGACGCGCCTGATGAAGTTCGGCGCGTTCGTGGAGATACTCCCCGGCGTGGAGGGTATGATCCATATCTCGGACCTGGACCACAAACGCGTGAACCGGGTGGAAGACGCCGTGCGCGTCGGCGACGAGGTCGAGGTCAAGGTAATCCAAATCGACGAGATGGGCCGCGTAAACCTCAGCCGGAAAGCTTGCCTACCGGGAGGCGACGAACGCTCCTCCCGCGAAAGCCGGCCCCCCCGGAGGCGCGATGACCGCCGACCCTCAGGCGACGACCGTCATAAAAAAGACCGCCGCTAGCGGCCTACGCGTAATCTGCGAACATATACCGACGGTTCGCTCCGTCGCGGTGGGCGTCTGGTGCCGCGCCGGCGTGGCGGACGAACCCCCCGGCCTCAACGGTATCTCGCACCTTATAGAACATATGTTTTTCAAGGGGACGACGCGGCGAACCGCGGCCCAAATCGCCGCCGAAATCGACGGCGTGGGCGGCGCCCTCGACGCCTTCACCGAAAAGGAGAACGTCTCCTTCTTCGCCCACGTCCTGTACGAGCACCTGCCGCTCGCGCTCGACCTGCTATCCGACATCCTGCTAAACGCGACCTTCCCCCCGGAAGAATTCGCCAAAGAAAAAAACGTCGTGGCCGAAGAAATACGGCTATACGAAGACTCGCCGGACGAAAAGATCCACGACCTCATCATAGGGCTGGTCTTGCCCGGGCAAGCCATCGGCCTCCCCATCCTCGGCTCGCTCGAGACGCTGGCGGCCGTCAACCCCGAAGACGCGGCGGCGTACCGGGCCGGGACGTTTACGGCGGACCGCATAGTAGTGGCGGCCGCGGGCTTCGTGGAGCCGGGCGAGTTCATCGCCCGGGCGGAGGAGTACTTCGGCGCGGTGCCCGGGCCGCGCGGGCGCACCGGCCGGGGCCCGAGCTCGCCGGCGACGCCTCGAGCCGCGTACGCCAAAGATACCGAGCAGACCCATTTCTGCCTCGGCGTCCCGGCGCTCCCCTACGGCCACCCGGACCGGTACGTCTTGGCGACGTTAACCACCGTTCTGGGAGGGAATACCTCGAGCCGGCTGTTTCAAAAAGTCCGCGAGGAACGCGGCCTGGCGTACTCGGTATACGCTTACAGCCGGGGTTTCCACGAGACCGGGGCGCTGGTCGCCTACGCCGGCACCAGCCCCGCCACCGCTCTCGAGACGCGCGACATCATCCTGGCACAACTCCGCGAGCTGGCGACGAAAGGCATAGACGCCGAAGAGCTGAAGCGCACTCGCGAGTACTTGAAGGGCACGTTGATGCTGTCGTTGGAGTCCACGGCCGCGCGTATGGGCCGCAACGTCCGGCACGAGGTCTACATGGGGAGGCACGTCTCGTTGGAGGAAACGCTGGCGGGCGTGGACGCCGTCACCGCCGCCGACGTCCATCGCCTCGCCCGGGAGATACTTTCGCGCGAACCCGCGATGGTAGCCATCGGGCCGAACGCGGACGCCATTGTCAACTCGTAACGTGAGGCCTCGCCCCGCTCCCCGCCACGGCCCGCGCCGTGGCCGTTTTGCGATAAGCGGACCGCCCGGGCGCGGCGCTTCGGCCGCCTTCTGCGCCGTAGCCCTACTGTCGACCGTAAATCCCTCGCCGGCGCGGGCCGAAACCAACGGCGACGGCCTCGTCCGGGTCGCGGAGATACGAACCTACGGCAACCGGAAAACCGAGCCGGGAATATTGCTCCACTATTGCGAATTCAAAGTGGGGGACGCGTTAACCCAGGCCGAGTTGGACCGTAAGATAGAAAGGACGAAGCGCAACCTGCTCAAAACTCAGTTCTTCGCCCGTGTGAACGTCTTCGATTTGCCCCGCAGCGACCCGGGCGAAGCGGTGGTCATGCTCGACGTCGCGGAAGGCTCGAGCTGGCACCTTTCGGCCTCCACCCGGCAGGTACGGCTGAGCAAAGAGAACGTCGGCGGCGTCGCGGTTACGTTGGGCGCGGAGTTCGGCCTCGAGCGGCAACGTCTGTATTACGAACAGCCGTGGATATTCGGCTCGCGGCTCGCGGTGGGCGCCTCCGGTTTTTACGAAGGCGGCCGTCAAACTCAGATCGAGAGCGACGAAGGGCTCACCGGCGAGTGGTTTTCCCACGAGGAGGCCGGGGGCGAAGGTTTAATCGGCTACGAAATAACGCACCGTTTTGAGGCGGGCTTGGGTTTCCTCGGTGAATATCTTAATTATTACGACGGCCGTTTCAAGGAAGACCCGTGGGGAAGGTTCGGCGTCGAGCCGGAGGCCGCGCTTTTCGCGGCGCGGCCCTTTACCGAGTGGGACGGCCGCGACGACGACGTTTACCCGACAGAGGGCGTCTACGCCAAAATCGTAAGCGAGTTATCGTCGCCTACCGTCGGCGACTACGACTACGCGGGCGTCGAGGGCGACGTACGCGGGTACGTATTCCCGTGGCGGGAGTTCGTGTGGGCGACGCGCGTTAAAGGCGGGGCGATGTCCGATACGACGCCGTACATCCGCCGCATTTCCATCCGCGGCTCCGACGGCCTACGCAATCCGCGGTCTAACCTTACCGTAGGGACGCGGGCCTTGCTCGTTACGGGCGAGATTCGTCGGCGGCTCTTCCGCTCGCCCATATTCGACGCGTGGTTCGAGGGCGTAGCGTTCGTCGACGCCGGCCGCACCTGGGACCCGGGCCAGCCGTTCGCGCTGGCGGGGCTCTCCTACGCCTTCGGCCCGGCGATACGCGTCCATATGCGTAAGCCTTTTTTCTTCGACTGGCGGGCGGAGCTCAACCTCTACGATAGACCCGCGTTCTACGCGACGGCGCACCGGGCCTTCTGAATGAGTAAGCCATTAGTAATCGCGTCGTTCGTAATCCCGCTCGCGGCCTCCGCCGCCGAACCGCCGTCGACGTACGCCGAGGTCGCGGCCGTCGTAGCCCTCGCGGAGGCGGGGGAAACGGCGGTGGACGAGGCGTTGGAGCTCGTCTCGGCCGCGCCGGATGCGCCGTTAGCCGGCGCCGCGCTGGGGCGCCTGCGCGTCCTCAAAAGTCACGAAATGGCATTCACCGCGAGTAGATTCCTGGAGATGCGGAAAGGCTTCGCCGCCCTCAACTCGTACGTACAGCGCCACCAGGAGGACCCGCTGCCGCACGTTTGGCGAGGGGCCTCGGCCTTCGAGACGGGCTTCGTATTGTGGAGCGCCGCGAGTGCGCGCGAAGACCTCCGGCTGGCGTGCGACCTTTACCGCGGCGACTCCTCCTTGCCGGACCAAACGCCCCGTTGTAAACTAATCCTCGGCCTTGTGGCCAAAAACGAGGGGGACCTCGACGAGGCTTTGAGGCTCTGGGCCGAGGCCTTCGCCGCCGACCCCACCGGCCCTTACGGCAAAGAGGCGGCGGCGTTTATCGAGCTCTTCACGGGATGACGCTTCATGGCGCGTTTGGTCGTAGCTAAACATCGCCTACCGTATCCCGCCGTCACCGGCACCGACGTCGTGACGTTCAACCTGCTGCGCGCGTTGGCGTCGCGGCACGACGTGACGCTCGTCTCGCTTATCGTCTCCGACGGCCAGCGCGACTACGCCGCGGCGTTCGAGCGCGTCGGCGTCAGGCTGGTCCCGGTGATGATGCCCAACAAGAAGAACTCGTTCGCCCGGGCCTTCTATAAATTATTTTACACCGCCGCCTCCTGGCTCAGCGCGTCGCCGCGCGACCTGTGGTATTTCAACCCGCCGGCCTTCCGCCGCGCCGTCAAAGAGGCCGCCGCCGGCGCGGACCTCCTGCAGTGCGAATACTGGTTCCTCTACCCGACGGCCGGCGCGACGCGAGGCGTGAGGAAAGCCCTCCTCAAGCACGACGCGGAGTTCAACGCCAACCGCCGCCTCCTCGCCACCGTCAAAAACCCGTTTAAGAAATTCCCCCTCTTTTTGAAATACTTACGGCGGCGGGGTTACGAGCAGGCCGCGTGCCGCAAGTTCGACGACGTCCTGTGCTTAAGCCCGGCGGACGCCGCGCTCGTGGCGCCGTATACGCGAAGGCCGCCGCGCGTCGTCTTCCCGGTCGTCGACCTCCCGCCGGCGGACGAATTGTGCCAAGGCCAAAATAACGCCGCGCTGATATACTTCGGCGGTACGACGAGGCCGGCGAACCGGCAGGGCCTGGAGGTATTTTTAAAGGACATCTACCCCCGGGTGAAGGCCGCGGTCCCGGAGGCGACGTTCACGGTCCGCGGCGAGCGGCCGCCCCGCGGCCTGCGGCGCCTTATGGCGCGGGAGCCGTCGGCAACGTTTAAACCGACCGCCGCGGACCTGGCCGAGGACCTCGCCCGCGCCTCCGTGGCGGTCGTGCCGTTGTGGGTAGGCTCAGGTATTAAAATTAAAATCCTGACCGCGCTGGCGTACGGCCTCCCGGTGGTGACGACGCCGGTGGGGGCCGAGGGTATCCCGGCTCGAGACGGCGCCGAAATCGTCGTGGCCGAAGGCGCTCGGGAGTTCGCCGACGCCGTGGCCGAACTCCTAACCGACGCCGCGCGCTGGCGCGAGCTGTCGGCCGGGGCCAGGCGCTTCGCCGAGCGCGAGCTGTCCCCCGCGGCCCGCGACGCCGAGATAGCCGAACTCTATGACGAGCTCGCAAGAGATTAAAATCGGCGCGTTAGCGTCGACGCTGGCCGTGGGCGGCGCGGAGCGCCAGCTCGCGACGCTGGCGCGCGGCCTGCGCGAACGGGGTTACCGGTTCTCTTTCTTCATTCTACGCGGAGCCGGCGCCGTGGGAAACGAGCTTCACGACGACGGCTTCGACGTCGACGTTAACGTCGCGAAGAGGCCGGCGCGATGGCCCGGCGTAATCGGCGGGCTGCGCGGCTGTCACCTGTTGGCCGCGCTCGACCACAACGACGTGCTCCGGCTCTTACCGGCGTTCAGCCGGGTGCTGCCGCCGTACGTCGTTCTCTACCACCTCCAGGAAAAACCGCCCGACGGGTGGCTCCGGGCGCTGGGGCGCGCCGGCGCGGTAGCGGCGGTGGCGGACTCGCAGCTCGCGCTGCTTCGGGAGGCGGGGATAGGTTCGGCCCGCGTCATCGCCAACGGCGTCGCCGTACCGCCGGCGGCTACCGCCGCGGAGCGCCGCCTTGCCCGCGAGGCCCTCGGCGTTCCGACGGATGCCGTCGTGGCCGCGGCCGTATCCCGCCTTTCGCCCGAAAAAGGAATCGACGTCCTTTTGGAAGCGCTGGCCGAGGCCGACGAAGAAAGCCGGCCGTTCCTCGCGGTCGCGGGCGACGGCCCGGAACGGTCCCGGCTGGAGGGGTTCGCCCGCGCCAAATTGGGCGGCCGGTTCACGTTTCTGGGCGAGCTGGACGACGTCTCGCCCGTCTACCGCGCCGCGGACATCTTCGTGCTGCCGTCGCGCCGGGAGTCGGCGCCGCTGGCGCTGCTGGAGGGTATGGCCTACGGCCTGGCCGCCGTCGCGGCCGCCGTCGGCGACGTCCCGGCGATGTTGTCGGGGGGCGCCGGCGTAACCTTTACGCCGGGCTCGAGCGGCGAGCTGGCGCGCGCCCTAACCGGGTTGGCCGGGCAACCGGCCAAAAGGCTGGAGATGGGCGCGTTGGCTCGAGCCGCGGTAGCGCGGCGATACAGCCTGCGCCGTATGCTCGACGGATACGACACGCTGTTTAAGAAGTTACTTTTGGGAAATAAAGCCGATGTCGCCGACGACGCATAAAGGGCCGGCCGACGCCGTAGTCGCGTTGACCTACCGCTGCAACCTCCGCTGCCTTACGTGCGACCTGGCCGAGCGCGAGACCGACGAGCGGTTGACGCCCGAGACGCTGCGGAAGCTGCCGGCGTCGCTCAAATTCGTAAACGTTACCGGCGGCGAGCCGCTACTGTTGGCGGACCTCGTGCCGCGCGTCCGCGCCATCTACGACGCGACCGGGGCTCGGATAACCATCTCTACCAACGGCACGCTGCCCGAGCGGGCCGAGGAAGTCGTGCGCCGGTTGTCGGGCGACGTACCCGGCCTTCACGTCGCCGTCTCGCTCGACGGCCTGGAGGCCACCCACGACCAAGTACGCCAGGCCCCCGGCTCGTTCAAGAAAGCGCTCGAGACCGTCGGCCGGCTGGCGCCGCTGTTGGGCCCCGACCTCCACCTCGCGTTCACGATATCGGCGGCCAACGCGGACGAGTTCGACGGCGTCGCGAAGCTGGCGGCGGAATACCGCTTGCCGTTGAGCCTTGCCCTCACCCACACCTCCGAGCATTACTTCAAGCCGCGGGAGGGCGCCGTCCCGGGGCGGGAGGCGGCGCTGCGGGCGGTCGACGCCGCGACGCGGTACTACCTCCGCCGGTTCACGCCGGGCGGCGCCGCGCGGGCCTACTTCGCCGCGGGTCTGCGGGACATAGTGGTCCGCCGCCGCCGGCCCATACCGTGCCGCGCGGGCGAAAGGTTCTTCTATCTCGACCCCGCGGCGGACGTCTACCTGTGCAACGTGCGCGCCGAGAAAGTAGGCAACCTCTACCGCGAAAGCTTCGACGAAATCTGGGAAGGCGACGCGCGCCGGGCGCTGCTGGCGACGACCGGCCGGGCGTGCCCGGCGCAATGTTGGATGGTGTGCACCGCCCGCACGGCCATAATGGACCATCCGCTGCGCGTCGGGTGCTGGGCCGCGGCGGCGTACGTACGTACGTTGCTGGGACTACCGTTCGGGGCGCGCCGGCCCCGGCCTTAACCCGTCGCTCGAGGCGGTATTTCCAAAAACCGCTTGCCCTTCATTAGAAGGCATTTTATAATTTAAAAAGATACGTGATTTACGATTGGTTAATATAGGCGGCGCAGGTTTAGCTCCATGGCCGAAAAGCAGAAAAAGGTAGAAAAAGAATATTACCACTCGGTACGGTTGGCCGAGGACCGGTGCATCGCCTGTACGCATTGCGTGCGGGAGTGTCCGACCGAGGCCATCAGGGTCCGCTCCGGGAAGGCGGAGATAAATCCGGTGCGCTGCATCGATTGCGGCGCGTGTATAAGGGTTTGTCCCACGGACGCCAAATACGCCCGGACGGACCCGCTCGAAGCCATCCATCGTTTCAAGCATAAGGTAGCGGTACCGGCGTCGGCCTTCGCCGGCCAATTCAAAACGTCGATACCGCCGGACAAAATCCTATCGGGCCTTATATACTTGGGGTTCGACGAAGTCTACGAGGGCGCGCTGGGGGGCGAAATCGTCACGCTGGCCACCCGTAGATTCCTGGAGAATGAAGAACACTTAAAGCCCGTTATCTCCTCGTTGTGCCCGGCCGTAGTACGCTTGATTCAGGTGCGGTTCCCGTCGCTCTTAAACCACATTATCCCGATAGAGGCGCCGATGGACGCGGCGGCGCGGGTGGTCAAGGCGAGCCGCAGCCGCGAGCTGGGCATACCGCCGGAAGAAATAGGCGTCTTCTTCATAACCCCTTGCTCGGCCAAAGTCACCGCCATCAAACAACCGCTGGCCACCCCCCGTACCGCGCTCGACGGCGCGATCGCCATCTCCGACGTCTACAACCGCATAATGAGCAACCTGGAGAAGGTGGTGGTCGTCCCGGGCATCGCCCGCGCGTCGGGGCTCGCGCTGGGGTGGGGGGCCGCGGGCGGCGAAAACACGCTCATCGGCAAAGGCCGCCGCCTGGCGGTGGACGGCATCGCCAACGTCGTCCGCGTGCTGGAGCTCATCGAGAGCGACGAATACCATCACGGCTACGACTACCTGGAGCTCCGCGCGTGCACCAGCGGCTGCGTCGGCGGGCCGCTTACGGTGGAGGACCCGTTCGTGGCCAAAAACCGCATCGACGAGTTGCGCGCGACGCGGAGCGAGAAGTTCGGCATCGAGGAGAACCGGCCGCCGGACCTGACGTTCCAAGAGATTACGGGACTGATCGAGGACGGGGAGTTCAACCTCAGAATGACGCCGGGGCCGCGGCCCACCCTTACGCTCGGGACCGACATTACGGAGACCATCGCTTTGATGAAAAAGTTGGAGGCGGTCTCCGCGTCGCTGCCCGGCATCGATTGCGGCTCGTGCGGGGCGCCTACCTGCCGGGCCTTCGCGGAAGACGTCGTCCTCGAAAGAGCGCACATCACCGATTGCACGTTTAAACTCCGGGAACGAATTCAGGAATTGGCTAAACAAATGGGCACGCTTTCGGAGCAACTACCGCCTACCCTCAAAAACCAAAGAAAGTAAGGTCGACGATGGAACTGAAGAAGATCGCTGGCAAACTCGGGCTCGAGGTAACCGCGGGCGCGGGAGGCCTGAGCCGGGAGGTCACCGCCGGGTACGCCTCGGACCTGCTTTCCGACGTAATGGCGAACGCGGGCGAGGGCGCGCTTTGGGTTACCATCCAAACCCACACCAATATCGTAGCGGTGTGCTCGTTGAACGACCTGGCCGGCGTCGTAGTCGCGAACGGAAAGCGGCCCGCCGCCGAAACCATCGCCAAGGCCGAGGAAGAGGGCGTAACGGTCCTGCTGTCTCCCAAGAGCAGTTTCGAGCTGGCGGGCGAACTCTACAAAATGGGTATCAGGGGGAAAGAGCGCTGAGCTTGCGAACGTTCCGCGCCGACCTTCACATCCATACCGTCCTCTCACCCTGCGGCGACCTCGACCAGTCGCCCCGCCGGATAATCCAAGCGGCCCGAAAACGCGGCCTCGCCATTATCGGCCTCACCGACCATAACGCTTCCGAAAACGCCCTCCCGACGGTCCGGCTGGGCGAGAAGTCCGGCGTCGCCGTCATGCCCGGGATGGAGGTCACCACCGCCGAGGAAGTCCACGTCGTCGCGCTCTTCGGCGACCTGGCCGACGCGGGGGAGATGCAGGGTAAAGTATACCAACGACTACAGGAGGGCGAGAACGACCCGGAGCGCTTCGGCTACCAGGTCGTCGTCGACGAGAACGAAAACATACTCGGCATTAACAGGCGGCTGCTTATCGGCGCCACCGACATGGACCTCAACGCGACGGTGGAATACATCCACCGCTACGGCGGCCTGGCCGTCGCCAGCCACGTCGACCGGCCGGCCTTCAGCTGCACCAGCCAATTGGGTTTCGTCCCGGCCGACCTCTTCGACGCCGTCGAGATATCGCCCTTCGCCGACGCGGAAGATTACGCCGACTGCGGGTACCCCATAATCCGTTCCTCCGACGCCCACCGCCCCCAAGAGGTAGGCGCCGGCTTCACGATATTCGAACTCGCCGCGCCGACGTTCGCCGAAATTAAGATGGCCCTCGCCGGCGAAGGCGGCCGCCGCATCGCCGGCTACGGCACATAAGAACGGTGGCGACGTGGAAGACATTTCCCTGCATATTCTCGACATAACTCAGAACTCCATCCGCGCCGGCGCGACGAAGGTGAGGGTCGAGGTAGTCGAAAATACGCGGGAAAACGTGCTCCTCTTCGTCATCCGCGATAACGGTTCCGGGATGACCGAAGCGCAGCTTTCGCGCGTCCACGACCCCTTCTTCACCACCCGCACCACGCGCGCCGTGGGGTTCGGGTTACCGCTGTTAAAACAAACCGCGGAACAGGCCGGCGGCGGCCTGGCCGTCACGTCGGCGCCCGGCGAGGGAACGACGGTGGAAGCGCGGTACCGACTCGACAGCATCGACAGGCCGCCGCTGGGCGACGTCGCGACGACGATATGGACGCTCATCGTGACGAACCCGCGGGTCGAGTTCGACTATCGCCACGAGCTCGACGGCGCCCGGTTCGAGCTCAGCACGGAGGACCTCAAGGCCAAACTCCGGCGCCGCCGGCTGGGTACGCCCCGGCTGGCCAAGGCGCTCCGCAAGTACATCTCCGAAAACGAGGAGCGGCTGGCGGCCGCCGGAGCGGGCCCGGAAGCGCCGCGCCTCGAGGCGGAGGGAAAAATATGAAGCTCGAAGACCTGCGCAAGATCGTCGAGAAGACCGCCCCCGACGAATTGGCCGAAGGGGGCGCGCGCTACACCATAGTCGTGGGGATGGGGACGTGCGGCATCGCCGCCGGCGCCCGGGAGGTCCTGGCCGCGATAATAGACGAGCTCGACGAGCAGGGCATAACGGACGTCATCGTGACGCAGACCGGCTGCCGCGGCCTGTGCGAACGCGAGCCGCTGGTCTATATAACGCCGCCCGGAGGCGAAGAGGTCGTATACGCCGACATGACGCCGGCGCGCGCGCGCGAGGTCGTCGCCTCCCACGTAGGCCGCGACGAGCCGGTCGGGGCCTACGTCCTCGACGCCGGCGAGCTCCTGTAGCGCCCCGGGCCGCGAACGCGGTTGACACCCGCTCCGGCGGGGAGTATAATAAAAGGCGAAGGAGGGGTACGACGCCGGCGCGGGCGCTTAGCTCAGTTGGTAGAGCGCTGCTTTCACAGAGCAGAAGTCACAGGTTCGAGTCCCGTAGCGCCCAAAAAGCCGCGACTCGCCCGGGCGGGTTGCGGCTTGATTTTTATGAAAATATTTAAGTACGCGGTTGCGGCTTGCGTTTGCGCGTCGGCGGCCGCCGGCGCCGCCGATAACGACGACCCGCCGGTCGCCGGCATAATCGCCGAGGACGCGACGTGGGCGGGAGAGGTTTACCTCGCCGGCGACCTACTAATAGCGGCCGGGGCGACGCTGACGCTCGAGCCCGGGACGCGCGTGACGGTGAGCCGGGAGGACGCGCTATCCCGAACGTTCGTGAAGCACGGGGCTAACTACGACGTCGAGGTCGTCGTCGCGGGCGCCCTCAACGTACGCGGCGCGCGCGACGCGCCGGTGATATTTGCCCCCGAGGCCGACGGCTCGCCGGACGACACGTGGGCCGGATTCGAATTGAAAAAAGGCGGTACGCTCACCGCGGGCGACGCATGGTTCGTCGGCGCGCGCTGGCCTTTACCGTCGGCGGCCGCGCTATCGGTTGACGTTTACGCGGTGGAAGAAACGCGTAAATCGGGCTCGGCGTACGTCCCGTACCAGGGTCGCGACGGAACGGGTAAAAGCGTCTGTTTCTACCCCGACGGCACGCTTATTCCCAAAGAGGTAATCAAAGCCAACCGCGGCTACTCGCGATGGATAATCGCGCCGTCGCTAACGGGTGTGGCGAGTTCGTTAGCCTTTCTGGCCGCTTTAGGTGCCGGCTTCGCCGGCCGCGGTGGCGAAGCTACGGCTATAATGATTATCGCACCTCCGCTTAGTTTCGGCCTCGGCTACGTCATAGGTTGGGGAATCGACACCGAATGGGGCGCGCGCCGCGCCCAAAACAAATGGCTCAAAGAGCACCCCGACTTCACGCCGCCGTTCTGAGCGCGTAAATCCTTGCGGGCCGCGGTCTTACCATTTCGCCAGTAACCAGTGAGAACAATGCCGGCGGTAGTTGGATAAATGCGAGAGGGGGAGGAGCGTAGCTTTGGGGACGTTTTCCGATAAGGGTTGCGTAGACGGCAATTAATATCTATTATCGGTACGTAGCCATGGCCAAGAAGAAGTTATATACGATCGGGTACGAAGGACTGACGCCGCGGGCTTTATTAGCCAAACTTAAGGCGAATAAGGTCGACGTCGTCGTCGACGTACGCGAGGTCCCTAACAGCCGCAAGCGGGGGTTCTCGAAGTCCCAATTGGATTCGCGGTTGAAGCGCGCCGGGATATCGTACTTACATTTCAGGAGCCTTGGTAGTCCGGCCCCGGCCCGTAAGAAATATAAAAAAGACGGCGACTTCGCCGCTTTCGCGCGGTCGTACGCGAAGACGCTAAGAACCGAACGGGCCGTTTTGGACGAAGTGTACTCGCTGGCCGGCGAAAAGGATTGTTGTTTATTGTGTTACGAAGCCGACGCCCGGACGTGCCACCGTTCGCTCGTGGGCGCCGAGATCGCCAAGCTGAACGGAGGAGGATTCGCCGTAAAGCACCTATGACGCCGGCGCGGAGGGAGTGGGTCACCAAACGATTTCTCGTAACCGCTAAGGGTTACCCGAATATAAGCACCAACGTTCGTTTGGGGGAGGTATGTTGTATCGCCGGTTTGACCAAGGAAAAAGAATGGGTCCGTATTTGGCCCGTGTTGTACCGAGACCTTCCCCCCAAACAGCGTCCCCGGAAGTACGAGATAATCTCCGTAAGGGCTTTTAAGTATAAAGACCCGCGGCCCGAGAGTTTCCACCCAGACGAAAGTACGATCGATAAAATAGGATTCCTCGACGCCAAGAAAGACGCGTGGGAGGCGAGGAAGGAGTGGATTCTTCCGGCGGCAAGCGAATCTATGTGCGAGATCACCCGCCTGGCCGAGGAAAGACATAAATCGCTCGGTTTATTCCGCCCGCGAGAAGTTGTAGAGTTAACGTTTGAGGACGACGATACGAAATGGACGCCGCAACAACTCCGCGTTATCCGACAAGGGAAACTATTCGGCGCGGCGAAAACACCTTTAGAAAAGATTCCCTTTAAATTCCGTTACCGCTATTGCTGTGCTGAACCTAAATGCCCGGGCCATCATCAGACCATAATCGATTGGGAAATATGCGAGCTGTACCGGAAATCGAGGGACAAGTACGGCGACGATACGGCTTCCATTAAAAGAGATATCAAGCGTAAGTTTTTAGACGAACTCTGCGGCCCGCGGCGGGATACCTATTTTTTCGTGGGCGACATGCACTGGCACCCGGGTAGTTTTATTGTCCTCGGCGTTTTTTGGCCGCCTAAGTCTGCGCCCACCCTATTTTAATTACCCCTGCTCCTACAGACTAGACGCCGTGGTTCAGCCACAGGCATTAGGTGTTTTTATGCTTCCCCCTAACCCCTTGCGCCCGGTTTCCGATAAAGTTATACTCCGGCGAAAGGCCGGAGTTTTCGGTTATTTATTGTGCCGCGCAAACAACCCGACGAGATGAACTTCCTGGAGCACCTGGAGGAGCTGCGGAAGCGGCTGCTCTGGATCCTGGGCGCCGCCGCCGCCGGCACCGCCGCGGCGTTCTACTTCTCGCCCCGGCTGGTGGACCTGCTGCTCGCGCCCGGCGCCGGCAAGTTCCAGTACATCAAGCCCGCGGAGGCCTTCGTCGTCCACCTCGCCGTCGCGTTCATCGCGGGCCTGGTCGTCACGTCGCCCTTCATCTTCTACCAGATATGGCGCTTCGTCGCGC
>Ga0307379_10001549_pt1 | contig 36156 bp, 34 predicted proteins | sample UN2MG_FD_202237 | JGI IMG/M metagenome (GOLD analysis project Ga0307379, IMG submission 202237) | Soil microbial communities from Risofladan, Vaasa, Finland - UN-2 | ecosystem: Environmental > Terrestrial > Soil > Coastal area > Acid sulfate soil | place: Finland: Risofladan, Vaasa | collected...
AATGGGTGGAAGTCCACCTAAGGCCTCAGCAACAGCTTTGTTAGAAATTTTTAAAGCCTCATCAATCTCTTTTCCCTTGACCATCTCGGTAATCATACTGCTGGTAGCAATAGCTGCTCCGCACCCGAAAGTTTTAAATTTACAATCTATTATCTTACCATCTTTTACTTTTATATAAATTTTCATAATATCCCCACAAACAGGATTTCCTACTTCTCCTATACCATCTGCATCTTTAATCTCTCCTACATTATGAGGGTTTTTAAAATGTTCCATTACTTTATCACTATATATGCTCATGCAGTTATTCTCCTTATTAATTCCGATCTTACGATTAGCGGGCTCGATAAATCGAGCCCCTACAAATTAATTATCACGGGCAGACATAAGGTCTGCCCCTACTAACGACTAATTCAGCCCTTCCCAATTCCCCTGAAAAGGAGATAGGGCTCTTAATTTTTCAATAATCCCCGGCAATATATCTATTGCATAATCTATTTCTTCCTCTGTATTATCTTTCCCCAGAGTTAATCTTAAAGAACCATGGGCTATCTCCGGAGGAAGCCCGATAGCCAATAATACATGTGACGCGGTTAAGGAACCAGAAGTGCAAGCTGAACCACTGGAAGCGGCAACTCCTTCCATATCTAAACTTAACAACATCGATTCACCTTCAATAAATTCAAAGCAAAAATTTGCATTTCCTGGCAGCCTTTTTGTAGGATGGCCGTTTAAATAAGTATGATCTATCTTTTCTGTAATCCCTTTAATTAATTTATCTCTCAATTTTATTACTTCGACCTCTTTGCCCTGTACCAACCTCTTCTCTGCCAACTCAGCAGCTTTACCCAATCCAGCTATTCCCGCCACATTCTCAGTACCGGCTCTTCTATTTTTTTCCTGAGCACCGCCGCCTATTAAATTGACTATCCTGGTCCCCTTCCTTAAGTACAGCGCTCCCACACCATTAGGACCGTAAAATTTATGTCCGGACATTGACAACATATCAACTCCTAAATCATTGACATCTATAGGGATATGCCCGGTAGTTTGTACTGAATCAGTGTGAAAATATACTCCTGCTTTTTTTACTACCTTGCTAATTTCTTTAATCGGTTCGATAGTGCCAATCTCGTTGTTAGCATGCATAATAGTTACTAATATCGTCTTGCCAGTAATCGCTTTTTTTACATCTTCAGAATCTATCAGGCCATATTTATCAACCGGTAAATAAGTAATCCTAAACCCTTGTTTCTCTAAAAACTGACAGGAATGCAGTACGGCATGGTGCTCTATCTTCGAAGTAATAATATGATTCCCTTTTTTCTGATTAGCCCAGGCTATTCCTTTTATAGCATAATTGTCTGCCTCTGTCCCTCCGGCGGTGAAAACAATTTCTGAAGGATTTGCTCCGATTAAATGAGCTATCTTTTCTCTGGCTTCTTCTACTGCCTTTCTTGCTTCCTGTCCAAAGGAATGTATACTATTAGGATTTCCATATTTTAAAGTGAAATAGGGTTCCATCACCTTAACTACCTCTACATCAGTAGAGGTAGTCGCTGCATGATCCATATAAATCCTTTTCATAAAAACACTTTTCTCCTTTTCCGCCCTTGTAGATAACAGCGTAAAAAATTATATTATACATGAGTAATTTTGTCAACTTTTCTTTATTTGATCGAGATACGATTCACAAGATACGAGATACGAATTCGGCTTCTTTTTTCTATTTTCTTAACCAGCTAACCAGGCAACTAACCGATTAACTAATTATATACTCGATACTCATTTATATAAACTTAAAAACCCGGCCTAAAATAAATCCTAATAATATTCCGACAAGAAAAACAGTAGTTAACACCCGGGCATTGGCTACATGTTTATACCCCTTAACTCTAATTAACGTTAAAGCAACCAGATAAGCTACCCCATTTATAGTAATAAAGAAAGGCCAGACTATTACTTTAGCTACAATCGGACCGATATAGGGAATTGATTGGATCATAAATATAGCTTGAGAAAAAATTTGTCTTGCTACCTCCATAAAAATGCCCAATAAGGCTACAATTGCCGTACTTAATATTTTATCAACTCCAAAATAAGTTAGCACATAAAAAACCGATATCATTATTAATATGGTTACAGCAATTTCTAAATCTTCTTTAAACTTTGGTTTCTTCAGTTTAGGCTTAAAATCTTTACTCACCTTATAAAATCCTTCTAAATTTTATATATCAATTTAGACATTGTTTATTTTGCTTCTGATTAGGATTTATCGCTTTCTGTAGATTGCTCGGCAGCTTCTTCTCTTTTCTCTTCTGCTCTTTCTTTAACAGAACTTATGCCTATTATTACTGCAAATATTCCACCAATCAATAAAATAAAAGGTACCAATGCTGCTAAAGCTTTTAGAAACAATAACCACCATTTGATTAATCCTAATACCCCTAAAATTATAGCTGCTATTCCTCCCAAAATAATCCACATTTTGCTTCCCCCTTTCCAAAATATATTTAAAAATTTATTCCTGCTTATCGCACCTTAATAAATTATAATATAAAAATCAATGAAAAGAAAAATATTTTTAATCTTACTTTCTCTTTATAATTTTTCTTTCCTGATATAATTCATGAATATTAAAGTAAATCCTCTATTTTTTATTATTTAATTGGAAGTTTTTACTATCCCCTGATACCGAAAGAATTGAATTCTCCCCTGTATTTTTCCCATTCTACGTCTACTTTTTCTACCATTGCACTCCCCGGTCCCTGATAACACCAATCTATTAATTCTGTAACTCTATCTTTTTCCCCTTCCATAACTATCTCTACCTTACCATCCCAACAATTCCTAACCCATCCCTTTATTTCTAAACTTTGGGCAATATCCTGGGTATAATAACGAAAAGCTACTCCCTGTACTCTTCCAGAAATTAGAAGATGGGCTCTTATTTTTTTGGTATTTTTTTCCATATTTATATTATCCTTTTGTTTTATGCTTTTGCGGGTTCGATAAATCGAACCCCTACACCCTATCCGCTATACGCTATCCGATATTTTTCTTCACGATATACGAAATACGAAATACTCTTTTCCTATAACCATTTTACTCCAAAACGAAAAAATTAAAAGAACAAATATAATTTTATCTTATTTTAACTCTCTTAATTAATAAAATCCTCTGGCTTGACTTATAAAACACTAAGCACTTTATAAATAAAGAAGAATAAGATATAATAATTTGTGCTAATAAGAAAAGCAATAAAATAATACCAAGGTGGCGAAGACAAATTTTAAATTTAATTTTATTTCTCCTAACTATAGTATCTTGTTTTTTTGTAGGCGGTATCTGGTATGCCCTATTTTTAATCACTATTCTACTTGCTCACGAACTAGGACATTTTTTTGTTAGTAAAAGATACGGTGTAGAAGTTACTCTTCCATTTTTTATCCCTTTCCCTCTATCTCCTTTTGGTACTTTGGGGGCAGTTATCAAAATGAAAGGAACCATGCCCAATCGTAAAGCTTTATTTGACATCGGGTTAGCTGGACCTTTGGTAGGCTTAGTTCTCACAATACCTACTATAATAATCGGACTTAAACTATCAGAAGTAGCAATTATTTCTGAAATTGAGGGGCCAATTATGCCTCTGGGAAGTTCTATCTTGTTCTCATTGATAGAAAAAATTATGTTCGGATATCTTCCGGAAGGCCAGGATGTAATCTTGCATCCCATAGCCTATGCCGGTTGGGTGGGGTTGTTTGTAACTGCTTTAAACCTCCTTCCGGTTGGGCAATTAGATGGCGGACACATTATTTATTCTTTGTTTGGTAAAAATAGTAAAATTGCTTATTATATAACCTTGGGTATTTTAGGTTTTATCTGTATATTTGTTAATTCAGCGTGGACCTTATTATTTGTCTTACTTCTTATCTTTGGATTTAACCACCCTCCACCCTTAGATGATTTCACCCCTTTAGATAAAAGAAGAAAAATATGGGGAATCTGTGCTTTAATTTTTTGTATATTATCCTTTACTCCAGTACCTTTTCAAATATAATAAAAAATTGATTTCTAACCTATATAATTTACTATATATAATAGATAAATTTTCCCCATTCGATAACTTGACAATTATAGCCGTACATGATATTATTTTTTCAAAATTGAATATTATATTGGGAGTATACCTAGGGTTCCGTTTTTTAAAGAAGTCTGGACCGAGCGGTATAAAGCATTTATTTATAAATGTCACACTTTTAGGAAAAAAGCCTGAAGGATAGGTTCCATAAATTTGAACCAATTCTTTAGGCTATTTTTAAATAAAGGTCGAAGTACATATATATACATTAAAATATCAATCCTATACCAAAATCTTTTAATTAAAAAGGAGGGATGACAATCCAATAAACTTAATACAATCGTAGATTTTGTTTGAATTTGTAAAATTTGATAAAAATAAAATTATTAAAAGGAGATCTAAAAATGAATAAGAAATTGTTGGTTTTATTAGTTTTAGTATGCTTTTTATTTTCTGTTTCAGTTGCTTCAGCAAAAATGATTAAAATTGGTGGAGTAGCTTGTTTAACAGGAGGCGCAGCTACTTATGGGGCTTCTACTAAAAATGGTTGTGTATTAGCCTTTAAAGCAGTAAATGCTGAAGACGGAGTTGACATCGGAGGAACAAAATATCTAATAAATTATATTTTCGAAGATGATCAAGGTTCTCCCGAAGCAGCCGCTAATGCCTTTCGTAAACTTATTGACCAGGATGAAGTAGTAGCCATTCTGGGCTCAGTAATGAGTAAGTGTACTTTAGCCGGCGCTCCTATTGCTCAAGACGCTGGCGTCCCAGTTATTAGTCCAACTTCTACTGCGGTCCAAGTTACTCTTACCGGCGATTATATTTTCCGAGCCTGTTTTCTTGATCCCTTCCAGGGTGCTGTAGTTTCTTCCTTCAGTTATAATGACTTAAAAGCAAAAACCGCAGCAGTTATCTTTGATAATGCCAATGACTATACTAAGGGATTAGCTGAAGCCTTTAGAGAAAGTTTTGAAAAATTAGGGGGCAAAGTAGTGGCTTATGAATCTTTTACTGATGAAGATAAAACTACTGATTTCTCTGCCCAATTAACCAATATCAAATCTGCTAATCCGGATGTAGTCTTTTTAGATGCCTATTATTCTGCTGCCGCTTTAATGGCTAAACAGGCCCGAGGTTTAGGAATAACCGTTCCCTTTGTAGGAGCAGATGGATGGGATTCAGCAGAATTTCCTAAATTAGGTGGAGAGGCAGTAGAAGGTGGATATTTCTGCAATCATTATTCGCCTGAAGACCCAAGACCCATTGTGCAGAACTTTGTAAAAAAATACGCAGAAACTTATGGACAGACCCCTGATGCCTTAGCAACTTTAGCCTATGATGCAACCTTAATTTTAATTGATTCTCTACAAAGAGCTGGCTCTACGGATGGCGCGGCAATTAGAGATGCTATTTCAGCAACTAATTTAGAGTGTGTTTCAGGTCAAATTACTTTTAATGAAAATGGTGATCCGATTAAAAAGGCTGCAGTAATTAAAGTGGAAAACGGCAAATTTGTCTTCCAAAAATTTGTCCAACCATAAAAAGTAAAAATATCTAAAAATATATTATCGATATTTAACAAGCTTTCTATAACAGGACATTGCAAAAAGCAATGTCCTGTTATATTATAGAAAACAATAAAGAAATTTTCTAAAAAATCGGGAAAGAATATGACCAAAAAACAATTATCTGATTCTATAAATAATAATATATTGACTTATAATAAATTGACAAATTGGAAAAAATACGTTTTTATTTCTGTAATTATTCTATTTTTTTTATTTCTATATATTTTATCTTTTGGAATTCAATCATTCCTACAACAATTAGTAAATGGAATCCAACTGGGCAGTATTTATGCCTTAATTGCTTTAGGTTATACTATGATTTATGGAATTGTCAAACTAATTAATTTTGCCCATGGTGACCTTTTTATGTTTGGGGCTTATATCTCTTGTTTCTTGGGTAATTATCTCATTGCCCATAATTTCAAATATCCCTTTATAGTCGTTCTGATTTTTTCTATGTTTGTAACCGCTCTGTTGGGAATGGCCATTGAAAAAATCGCTTATAAACCTTTGAGGTTTAAACCCAGATTAGCGGCTCTAATCACTGCTTTGGGTGTTTCTCTTTTTTTAGAGAACTTTTTTGCTCTATCACCGGAAAATGTTCCCTTCCCTCTAAATAAGATTGTTTTTGGTCCCAAATTTCTACCCTTCCCTGCATTAATTGCTGAAAAAGCATACAATATTGGTGGAATAACTATTAATAATATAAAGATTTTAGATGTTGTAATCACCATTATTCTCATGATCGGTTTACAATATATTGTAAAGAAAACAATGGTAGGAAAGGCTATGCGGGCAGTCGCTTTTAATAAAGATGCCTGCCTGATGATGGGTATAAATATCAATAACATTATCTCTATAACTTTTGGTATAGGCATTTCTCTTGCCGCTGCTTCCGGGACATTATATGCCCTAACCTATGGGCAATTGCAATCACCCTATTTAGGAATCTGGCCGGGTCTTAAAGCTTTTATAGCCGCGGTTTTAGGAGGTATCGGAAGTATCCCCGGAGCTATGTTAGGAAGTTATGTCATGGGTGTCTCTGAAACCTTTGCCACTTCCATTAATTCAAATTTTGGATACGGAATTGCTTTCGTAATACTTATAGTAGTTTTAATCTTTAAACCAGCGGGACTCTTAGGAAAATTTACCAAGGAAAAGGTATAAACTGATGAAAATGATAAAAAAAATTATTCATCTAATCAGAGAATATTATAAATTTATATTAATAACCGTTCTGGTTTATATATTAATTGAAATATTTAATGGTACTATTCCCATTGCCCCTCGACTGCTTACCCGTTATTATATGCAAATCCTTATGTTTGCTTTAATAAATATTATAATGACTGTAAGCTTGAATTTAATCAACGGATTCACCGGACAATTTTCTATCGGTCACGCAGGTTTTATGTGTATCGGAGCTTATACTTCGGCTTATTTCACTACTATTCTTTTTAAGGCAGCTAACATGGCTTATTTCCCTCAATTAGCACTTTTTATTTTTTCTCTGATTATGGGAGGATTAATGGCAGCTTTTGCTGGATATCTCATCGGACTCCCAACTTTAAAACTAAGGGGGGATTATTTGGCTATAGTTACTTTAGCTTTTGGTGAAATAATTCGCTCGATTGTTCGTGCCTCTGATGAAATTGCTGCTTTTTTAAATCGTATAGGGTTAGTTAATTTTTCAGAAACTATTGCTAAAATAAGTGGACCCCGTGGATTATCAACCATACCAGCCCTTTCTAAATTTTGGTTAGTCTATGTTATTTCTATATTATCAGTTATCATTATGCGTAATTTCATTTACTCTACCCACGGCAGAGCCTGTCTTTCTATCAGAGAAAATGATGTTGCCGCAGAGACTATGGGTATCGATACTACCCGTTATAAAATTATTGCATTTAGTCTTAGCGCCTTTTTTGCTGGAGTAGGCGGTGGACTATTTGCTCATGTCTTAAGATTTATCCACCCTGATAATTTCAGTTTTATAAAATCAATTGATTACCTTATCTATCTTTATGCCGGGGGAATGGGAAGTATTACCGGTTCAATTTTAGCTGCCACCGGACTCACAATTCTCCCAGAATTTTTAAGAGTAATTAACTTTCAACAATGGAGAATGGTGATTTACCCTTTATTTTTAATTATATTAATGTTAAGAAAACCTGATGGTATCTTTGGTAATCGTGAATTTTCGTTTTTAATTCCCAAAAGGAAAGAGGTAAATTAAATGGTGCTTTTGGAATTAAAAGATATGTGTTGCTATTTTGGTGGATTGAAAGCTGTTGAAAAATTTAATAGTAAAATCAAAAAAGGGGAATTAGTTGGTCTTATTGGACCTAACGGTGCTGGCAAAACTACTGTATTTAATGTTATTACCGGGATATACCCTCCCACCTCTGGAGAGATTTTCTTTCAAGGAGAACATATTGGAGGATTACCTTCACATAAAATTACTCAGAAAGGAATTGTTCGAACCTTTCAAAATATTCGCATTTTTCCAGCTTTAACTGTTTTAGAAAATATTATCATTGCTTATCACTTTCGTACTCACTATAGTATCCTTTCTGGCATACTAAGAGATGAAAATTATCATCGTGAGGAAGAGGAAATGAGCAAACAAGCTATGGAATTACTGCGGCTTTTTGATCTACATACTTATTACCATAACCCGGCTGGAAGCCTTCCTTATGGTGAACAGAGAAAATTAGAAATTGCTCGAGCTTTAGCCACTGAACCAAATATTGTTTTACTGGATGAACCTGCTGCCGGAATGAACCCTTATGAAACTATCAAATTAATGGAATTAGTTAAAAAGATTAAAGAAGATTTTCAATTAACTATTTTCTTAATAGAACATCATATGCAATTTGTAATGGGGATTTGCGAAAGAATTATGGTAATGGATTTTGGAGTACAGATCGCAGAGGGAACTCCTCAGGAAATACAAAAAAATCCAAAAGTAATTGGAGCTTATTTAGGAGAATAAAAAAAAGATGTTAAAAATTCATAATTTAGATGTATCTTATGGTCCAATTCGGGCCCTCAAAGGAATCTCTTTCGAGGTCAAAGAAGGCGAAATAGTAACCTTAATCGGAGCAAACGGAGCTGGTAAATCAACTACTTTACGCACCATTTCTAATCTTCTTAAACCTCAAGGAGGGAGCATTACTTTTTTAAATAAAGACTTGTTATCTGTACCAGCATATGATTTAGTAAAATTAGGTATAGCTCATGTCCCAGAAGGAAGAATAATCTTCGGACCACTGACAGTTCAGGAAAATTTAGAACTTGCTGCCTGGGGAAGAAGAGATAAAATAGCCATCCAAGAAGATTTAAATAAAGTGTATGACTTATTCCCCTTAATGAAAGAGCGAAAATTTCAACTTGGAGAAACCTTATCCGGAGGAGAACAACAGATGTTAGCCTTGGGTCGTGGTTTAATGGCTCGAGCTAAACTTATGTTGTTGGACGAACCATCTATGGGTTTAGCCCCCCTCTTAGTTCAGGATATATTCCGAGTGATACGGCAGGTAAATTCTGAAGGTACCACTATTTTATTAGTAGAGCAAAACGCCCATATGGCTTTAGAAGTAGCTCACCGAGCTTATGTTTTGGAAACGGGAAATATTATCTTAGAGGGTCCTGCGCATGAAGTCGCTAAAAATCCCAAAGTAATTAAAGCCTATTTAGGATAATTCTTAATCATCTTCGTTAATATTAAAAGGTAAATTAAGTCTAAATTCCCAAAGTGCTTGCCTTATTTTATCTTTAGTTTCCTGCAAGACTTCTTCTGCTGTTTTTCCCAAATAAACTATTTCTGAATCATCTAAGGATATTATCCTGTTATTCCGAATAAGTAATGTAGATTTACTTCCCTCTACAGAAACATTTATTTCATAAGGAATTAAATCGATACGAAGAAATCTATCCAGATTTTGACTGGTTTCAATCATTTTAAGAAAAATTTCATCTCTATTAGGAAAGGTTAGAGTTAACACAGGAATATCGTCAATAGAGATAATACCCGTATAAAAAGAATCTTTTAATATATATTTAGAACTCACTTCAAGATAATCGGTGGTAGCCCTCCTATCGATATCTATCCCCTTCTCTATAAGCATATCTTTCACATAATTAACCCTGTTTTCGGTTTCAGGATGAGTTTGAAATATTCCCAAATTTAGTTCAGGCTTAAACATTTCCCGGGTGTATAGTCTTTCTAAAAAAGTTAAAAAACCTACCGGATTATATCCTGTCTTAATCATCAGATCTGTGGCAGTTAAATCTGCTTCCTCCTCATACTCTCGTCTATACTGATTCAGAAAGGTAATAGTAGTTAATTTCCCTAATAAAGCTACATCCGGCTCTCTGGTTAAAAGAACGGCCAAAATAGTTAGCAGAGTATATTTAGTATTATCTCTGGTCTGTTTTAAGGCATGATTGTGTACTATATGGGCAATTTCGTGGGCTAAAATACCGGCAAGTTCGTTATCTGACTGGACATAATCAAAAAGATCATAAGTCACATAGATATATCCACCGGGGATAGAAAAGGCATTAGGACCATCCTCTTTTAATATCCTGAAGTGAAATTTCATCTCTTTCATCTCAGAAGCTTCAGCTAATTTATTACCAATCTCAGTAATTAGTGAATTTTGATGTAAATCTTCAATTACTTCATATTTTTTCTCGATATCTTCAGATAGCTTCTTTCCTAATTTCTGTTCATTGTTTAAGTCTCTTTCGGCAGAAAATGAATGAAAACTTACCAGCAAAAAGGCTATTAAAAGAAAAACTATCACGGAAACTAATTTGTTTTTTAATTTTCTGTTTTTTCTCATTTTTTAATAAATTCTTGAAAATGCTCCAAAGCAAATTTTAGAGCATCTTCAATCCCCTCAGCTCTTTTCCCTCCGGCTTGTGCAAAATTAGGAGCTCCGCCCCCTCGGCCTTCAATAAATTTTCCCGCTTCTCCTATTAATCTATTCATATCGTATTTCAAAGCCCGGGAACAGGCAAACAATATCTTCGCCCCCTCGCTTTTAATTCCAAATAACACAACTACACTTTCATCCAAATTAATAATCTTCTGAACTAATTCCCTTACTTCTTGAAAATTATCTTCTTCGAACACTTTGTTTATAATCTTTATTCTATTATCTCTCAAATAAGATTCATCAATCAACCTTTTCGCTTCATATTCTTGTAATTTTTCTTTATATTCTTTTAATTCCTTCCCGATTCCCTTTCTCTCTTCAAGCATCCTGTCTATCGCCTCTCCCAGTTCGGAATCCTTAATGGTTAATTTATTTGAAATATTTTTGATCATCTCATTCTTCCAAAAATAATCTTTCCAGGCACGTCTTCCGCAGACAAACTCCAGACGGATATTTTCTCCTCTCTTTTCCCATTTAGTAATTTTAATCATTCCCACTTCCCCGGTTGCCTGACAATGAGTTCCTCCACAGGCAGAAAAGTCGAAATCTTCCACTTCAATTATCCTTATCTTCCCCTTTTTTTCAGGTACTTTCCTCAAATTTAATCTCTTTAACTCCTCTTCTCCCTCCACAAAATAGCACTTTACCGGTCTATTATCATAGATAATTTCATTAGCACATTCATCTGCTTTTTTGGCTTCTTCTTCGGTTAGCTTTTCTTTTGCAATATCCAAAGTACAAACTTCTTCTCCTAAATGAAAAGATACGGTTTCAGCACCCCATATCTCCATCAGAGCCCCGGATAGGATGTGCTGCCCCAGGTGTTGCTGCATATGGTCAAATCTTCTCTTCCAATCTATCTTTCCGACTACTTCGGAATTTATTTTTTCTTTTAGCTCTTCTTTTAAAATATGAATTACCTCATCGCCATCTTCTACAACTTCAACAACCGCAACATCCTGGATAACTCCTTTATCGTAGGGTTGACCTCCAGAGGTAGGATAAAAAGCGGTTTCATCCAGAACAACTGCTGGCTGACTATCTATTTTTATTTTCTTTAAAACTTTAGCTTTAAATTCTTTTAAATAAGAATCCTGATAATATAATCTTTTCGTCAATATTTTTCTCCTTCAAATTCCGAAAAATTCCTGAGCAGCATTAGAAGTAATTTTAGCTACTTTTTCCAAACTAATTTCTCTTATTTCCGCAATCTTTTCGGCAACCAAAGGAATATGCTTTGGTTCATTGGGTTTTCCCCGAAAAGGATGGGGAGCTAAATAGGGTGAATCAGTTTCCAAAACCAGATTTTCCAGAGAAACTTCCTTCACTATAGCTCTAAGTTTTATGGCATTATTAAAAGTTACTACTCCGCCTACTCCTAAATAATAGCCTCGTCCTATACATACTCTGGCCATATCTAAATCTCCGGAAAAACAGTGTAACAGTATTTTTAAACCCTTAGCCTCCTCATTCAGAACTTTCAAGGTGTCCTGATGGGCTTCACGGTCATGGATAATAAGAGGTAGATTTAATTTCCGAGCCAGATTTATCTGTTTCTTAAAAACCTCCATCTGGCAAGGTAAGGTGCTATGTTTCCAATAATAATCCAAGCCTGTCTCGCCAATAGCCACCACTTTATCCTTTTTAGCTAATTTCTCTAATTCTTTCAAATTCCCCTCATCTAAAAATTTTGCTTCGTGAGGATGAAAACCAATAGCGGCATAAACTCCTGCAAAATGAGAAGCAAATTCCAGGGCAATTTTACTGGATTCCAAATCAATCCCTATGGTAACCATCTTGGTTACTCCCTTTTCTGTAGCCTCTTTCACTACTTCTTCAGTACTTCTTTTTATTAAATCAAGATGGGTATGGGTCTCCACAAAAAATATACTCACCTTAATCACTCCCTTTGTTCTTTGTTTGATATTTTACCAATCTTTTGGTTAGTTATCAACCTGACTAAGCATTTTTTAATGTTTAAGCCTTTGTCTTTGATTTACTGAGTTTGACAGCTGTGCCATAGGCCAAAAGCTCAGCGGCACTACCTATAACGCTGGTAGTCACAAAACGTACATTAATAATGGCATCTGCTCCCAATTCTTCGGCCTGGGCTATCATACGGTTAGTAGCTACTATGCGAGCCTTCCCCATCATCTCGGTATACTCAATCAACTCACCGCCAAGAACAAGTCTCACTATAGCAGATAAATCCCTTCCAATCCAAATGGCAAAGATAGTATGTCCCTTGACTAAACCTAAATTCTTAGTAATCTTGCTACCCGGTACTTCTGCAGAATTCTGAAGCAATATGGCAGTCTGTATCTCACCACTTGCTAGTTCTTCTTCCTGAGCTTTGCCCTTTTTCTGTTCAAGGGCTACGGTCATTAAAACCAGCAGTATGCCCCCTAAAAGAAAATATATGGCAATTTTCAACCACAAGGGTATTTCAGGACTATCGTATACATGCCAAATTCCACCTATAAAAATAGCAATAAAGAGCCCAATTACAAAAGCAAGCGAGCCAATCAATCTAAAAAACTTCATGATTTCTACCTCCTTACATAAAATATTTTTTATTTTGCAATATGATAATATTTATTTTTTAAAACTTAAAGTTATAATTTCCCCTGTCAATGATCTATATATTTTAATGTTCGACAAAATTCCCAAAAACCCTCTTTTTTAAAATAATGGAAAAAATGATGAGGAAGAAACAACGAAAAAAGAAGAAATACAACCAGTTCAAACGGTAAAACCATATTAAAAGTTAATATTTTCCAATCTTCTTCAATTTCCAGGACATTTTCTTCATTATATTTGGATTGCTCAATAATCACCGTTGTTTCATTCTTGTCAATTATATTCGCAAACGCACTGGGATAAGGTTTCTTTGATTTAATTATAGCAAAGGTTTCTTTCCAGACATATACTTTGCCATCCTTGAAATAATTTTTATTTATCATTTGATGCAAAAAATAACTCCTATGTTTTATATTATTCTAATCAATTCCTGACACTTCTGAGTCAGTTTTGCCTGTCGATTTAGGGACATAGACCGCCTCTGAGGGAAACCTCACTGATCATCACGCTGATACTCGGCCCGTATTGGGGGAGAAGATAGTGCTCCCGCTCCTGCTTAAAGAGCTGCAGCGCGGGGGTATAGCAAGCCTCGATCTGCTGCGGCGTGAGCCTTTCTTCCAGGTAGCTGCCAATCTTGTCGCTTCCCATTATCTTATCGAGTGCGACAATATTTTTTGACGTGCTCTTGGGGACTTTAAAATCTCCCAGAATAAAGGCGTAGGCCAGGGCATAAATGCCGCTCTTCGCCGGGTTAAAGCAGTACGGATCACGGATCTCCAGGCGGACACCCCCCGCCGTTCCCCGTACTTCCGGGACAAAGAGCACCCCGGGCAGCCCCGCTGCGTTAAGTAGTTCGGCAAAGCGGACGGCATCGAGACCTTTCCCGCCAACCCAACGGAATTTCTCCGCCTGAAAAACACCCGTCCCTTCTCCTAACCCGGTCGCCATGTAGCCATAAAGGGAGTTAAGATCGGGAATGTTGGGAGAAGTCTGCACAAAAGGCAGACCTGTATCATGGAAAGTCATAGACCGATGATAACCTTCCATGGGAACAACGGTCAGATCAGCGCCGATCTGGCGGTTAAAGAAACGGGCTAATTCCCCGGCGGTCATGCCGTGGGCCATAGGTAGGTTGTCTACCCCCATAAAGGATTTAAAAGGATCCTCCAGCACAGGTCCTTCCACGATCATCCCTCCCAGGGGGTTGGGGCGATCGAGGACGATTATCGGTTTGTTGTACTTCTCCGCTGCCACCAGGCAGTACTGCAGAGTGGACATATAGGTATAACTACGGGCGCCGATATCCTGAATATCAAAAAGGAGTACTTCGATTTTCAGCAACATCTCATACGTAGGCATCCTGGTACTGCCGTAGAGACTGTAAACAGGAATACCGAACCGGGGGTGTGTGTAGGACTCCACCCACACCCCGGCTTTGGCAGTTCCGTCGATACCGTGCTCCGGACCATAAAGGGCGACTATTTTCGTTCCCTCGGTGGCGGTTAGAATATCGATAAAACTAACCCCCTTGCTGTCCACACCCGTTTGATTGGTAACCAACCCCACATTCTTGCCGTCGATAAGGTGAAAATAGCTTTCCAGTAAGACTTCGTTACCCAATTTTACCACCGCTGCTGCATTGCACGTCTCTGCGGCAGGAAAGACCAAGATAACAACTACCAGGGCCAGTAAACAAAATATCCTCCCCGTTTTCTCCTTATTTTTACCTGGGTTTAGCCAGGGTCTATTATCATCAATTCTATTTATCATTAATAATTTTTCCTTACAAACACTCACACCTTTTTCTGGCTTTCAAAATCTGAGAATGCCCAGTAACCTAAAATAATCAGGTTTATCGGCGAAATGATAGATAGTATCCCAAAAAGAATCGGGTTCTTACCGTGCTTGCCTGCTATCTTGCCAAAGCATACAACAATGTAGATACATACAATCACTGTCATCACCCAACCTAAGGTATTCATATTAGACATCTCCTTTGTTCCCATAAAGAAGAAGCGTGGACAAAACTAAAAAATAAAGAAATTATTAGCTAAAAATACGCAAAAAATTTAACTTGTATTTAGTAATATCAATTACTAATTGAAATCAAAAAGATAGAAAATGTCATAACTACAGATAACCCCTCTTATGGGCATAGGTTCTCCGAAAATTGAAGCACTTTAAATGGATTTTTTTAGTATTAAGCATAGAATTTATAGCAATTTTGAGATTGTCAATAATAAAGATCAAAGATGCTAAATCTTTTATTATAAAGAATTATTTTAAAGCAAGGGCAAACTTTATAGCTTCCTCGACCTTATCAATTTTTTCCGGAGCAAGATCAATTATCTTTTCTACAAGCAACTCCTTTCTAATAGTAATTATGGTATCGAGATTTATTACACACTTTTTAGGTAAGTCATCTTCAATTCCGAGATTCACTTCTACAGGTATATTGCGTATTGTAGAAGTAACTTCAGCAACAGTAACAGCATTGCGTACAGAATAAGCCTCATCCCTGGAGAGTAAAACTACAGGTCTTTTACCTATAGGACTTGGTAAATTTGCCCACCAAATTTCACCTTTATGCATATCAAAACTCCTTATCTAAGGTTTCAAACTGAACTTGTTCAAGTTGAGCTATATAATTTGTTTTCTCTGGAATTCTCTTGTAACCATCAATATATTTTTTTATTTTAAATTGCTCATCCTCTTTTACGAAAAAGAATTTAATTATTTCCTGTACTAATGCACTCCTGCTAACACCCTTCTTCTTTTTTTCTTCTTCTATTCTTTCATACTCGTCATGTGGAATAGTAACTGTCAATCTTAATTTTGACATATTTATCTCCTTTGTATAACAATTATTTTACTTTTGTTATACTATTATTATACTAATATAAAACACTATGTCAAATATTCTTTCATAAATTGCCTAATCCCTTAATGTAATCTTACTTTAAATTGACTTATGAACTTTAACTTATATTTTAATAGATTCCCTCTCCTATAATCCGGATACTATTTCTCTTCAAGAATACATCCGAGCTCTTTAAGCTTCTCTTTAGCTCTTATTAAATCTTTTTCTTTAACCAAAATGTGATCTGTAGAGTAAGCAGAAATAGTAAATATTGGTATTTTTTCATCTGCGAGTACTTTAGATACTTTTGCCAGGAATCCAACCAGCCCAAACGGTAAAACCATATCAAAGGTTAATATTTTCCAATCTTTTTCAATGTCTATTACATTTTCTTCATTATATTTGGATTGCTCTATAATCACCGTTGTTTCATTCTTATCGATTATATTTGCAAACGCATTAAGATAAAGTTTCTTTGCTTTAATGATTGCGAAAGTTTCTTTCCAGACATACACTTTGCTATTCTTAAAAAATTTTTTCTTTATAATTTGATACAAAAAATAACTCCTATCTTTCATATTATTCTACGCCTTTTTCTGGCTTTCAAAATCTGAGAATGCCCAGTAACCTAAAATAATCAGGTTTATCGGCGAAATAATAGATAGTATCCCAAAAAGAATCGGGTTCTTACCGTGCTTGCCTGCTATCTTACCAAAGCATACAGCAATGTAGATACATACAATTACCGATATTATCCAACCTAAGGTATTCATGTTAGACATCTCCTTTCTTCTAATTATTAGTATTGCTTTATGCTTAATATTATATACTGAATTAAGAATTTTTTCGACCTTTTCTTTGTTTAATGCTAGCGGGATTTTTTTGTCTTTTTAAATCTTGGAACTTATTTTCCAAGTGTTTTTAATTCCTGTGGTTAGACTTCCCATCTAAAAAATCAAGATAATTTTAAACTTTTTTATGCAACTCTCTTTAATTCTTTTATAACAAAATAATCTCTATGTTCGGTTAACATTCTATGGATTACTTTAATCATTTGCCAGACCAAGCAGCGAAGTTAAATGGGGGAACATCCTATTTTTTCTATGGTTTAGCTTTCCATTTTACGAGGTCTTCCTTTGGGACGTCTATCTATAATAATACCTAAAACCTCAACCATCTGGTTAAAAAATTCCTCAGATCCTATAGCTCTTTCACTAAAAGTTACCGAATTATTAACCTAGTATACCTTCCTATTTATTGAATTTAAAGGAGAAATATTAATTATCCAAGAAAATGGTATCCCTATTTTATTTATAGCATTGGAGGAATTATCAACCCTGGTATTTATATTTTTTCTAGTACCTAATGATAGATTATCTACTTTTGTAATTTTTTTCCCATAAACTAAAATATATTCCATTAAACCTGCGACTTGACCATGTAGATATGATGGTTGTTTTTTCTTTTTCCATTTCAATAAAGAAATAAAATTTATTTCTCCGAACATACTCGGATTGTCTAATAATAACTTCAATTGTGCTAATTCATTGTCATCAATTGAAATAAAAATTACTCCCGTTTCTTTTAATAAATTTTTTGCCAGTTTTAGCCTTTTTTCTATAAAGGAAAGCCATTTAGAATGGCGATAGGTGTCTTCCTTGTCAACTTAATGATCATTAAAAATAAAATCCTTGTTACCCGTATTATATGGCGGATCAATATAAATCACATCAACTTTTTTCGCGTGTGTATAATTCAAAACCGAAAGGGCATGATAGTTATCGCCTTCGATTAACAAATTAATCGGCTTGTTTTTATCAGTGATTATTTCTTTACTCTTTACCTCTTTAACCACCGGTAATTTTTCTTTACACATCTCTACCACTTCTTCTGGTTTATATTCCCAGACTAAACCGTATTTTTTGCGCTTCTTTAATCGTTTGATTTCTTTAACCAACTCTGTTTTAGACCAATTTTGATAATCGTGATTTTCCATAGTGTTAAATTAATTTTCTCCTTAAAATTTAAAAACCAATCTCTACAAAACTTTCCAATATCCACCCTTATTTGGACCAATTCGCTCAATAAATATTTTCTTTCTTAATCTTTCTATATGTTTTTGAATTGCTGATGGGTTTATACTTAGTTCATCAGACAATTCTTTTCTTGATATCTTCGGATTTTCTCTAATTAATTGCAATATTTCTATCTGTCTTTTCGTTAATTCTGACCACCTTTTCTGACCACCTTTTCTGACCACCTTTTCTGATAACTTTTCCTCTGCAATCTTTATATATTCTCTGCTTTGCTTAAAAACAACATAAAAATGTGTATCAGTATATTTTATCTCCGGATAAGGCGTATTTTCTTTTTTACAAATATCCCTCATTCTTTTCATTCCAGAGCCAATTTTTTCACCAAAATGAATGCGGGAAAATAAATCTGCGACAAGATGATTTCTTCTAAAGACAGTTTTGCCTAAAATAAATTTCTTTGGTTTCACCCAGATATTCTCTATTTGAATTCTATCAGGAAAGAATTTTAGTATATTATTATGCCCGTGTTCAAAATAATCCTTATGCATTACAGAATTTATAACTGCCTCTCTTATAGCTTTAAAAGGGTACTCATAAATATTTTCTCTCTGAGGCCTTCCGGTAATTCTATAAGCAACTTTTGCATACAGCTTTACAAAATCTATAACTTGTTCAACGATCTCAAAAAGCCCCCCGATGATTTCTTTTCTATCAATTATATCTATACCTTCTTTATCTTTAAAAAGCACCACGGTAAAAACTGACCAGGGAATTAATCTCTGTGGTTCTTCAGCAAAGAATAAAACTCCAGCATTATTAAAATAAAGCTTTTTATCTTGAGTCTCGGTTATTCCTAAATTGATAAGGGTTTTTCTGGCGGGAAGAGCTTTGGAGAGGCCTGCTAATTCTAAAAATTTACTTAATCTTTTTCTACTAAAATTTTTCGGGTACTCGAAATTTTTGTTTATTAGCTCGTCAAATCTAACCTTACCTTCTGATTTGAAGAAATCTAAAATTTCGTTTCTGGTCATCTTTTGAGAATTTGAGCCAATTCTTTTATAAAATCCAGAGGAACACCTATAAGGCTTATCTTCTCCTTCCTCTACCTTCACAATTACAATATCCTCAAAAGGTTTAATAGTAATTTCTATGGGAGGATCACAATTTCTAACAATATTTTGAATGTCTGATTTTAATTTGTTTGCAATATTTAAGCCTTTGATTTTACCCTCATCTGTCACACCTAAAAATACTTTGCCTCCTGATGAATTAGCAAAAGCGGCAAAATCTTTCTCGCTACCTGATAAATTTTCCCTAAATTCTATAAAATATCCTTCGCCCTCTTTTAGGGTTATGGTAAGTTCTTTTTTATCCATTCTATCTATTTATATTAAATCCTTATTCTTTAAAACTATAAAAATTATTTTTTGTAACGATTATATGGTCAATTACTTCAATGCCTAAAATCTTACCAGCTTCTACCAATCTTTTAGTAATCTCCAAATCATCTTCTGATGGTGTAGGGTCGCCTGAAGGATGATTATGAGCTAAAATTATTTGAGCAGTCAAATTTCTAACAGCAGGCTCAAAAACTTCTCTTGGGTGTACTAAATTAGCATTGAGGGAACCGATAGAAATAGTCTCTCTTTTAATTTCTTGGTTCCTGCTGTCAAGGTAAAAAATTACAAAATGCTCTTTCTTATGATTTCTTAAATCTCTTAATTCCTCCCAAATTTCTTTTGGTGTTAAATAGATTTGCGCCTTTTTATCTTTAAGCAATCTCTTGCCAAGCTCAAAGCATGCAATAATTTCACAAGCTTTTGCTGGTCCTAATCCAGATATTTCATTTAAATCTTTAAAAATTAAATTAGGTAATTTTTTTGCACCGAATTTTTTTAATATTTCCCCTGCAAGTTCTATAGCATTTACATCTTTATTCCCTGAGCGTAAAAGAAGAGCTAAAAGTTCAGAATTAGAAAGTTTTTCTGGGCCATATTGAATCAACTTTTCTCTTGGTCTGTCAATTTTTGGAATGTTTTTTATTATTTTTTTAACTTTGTCATTCATATTAATATTTTAAAATTATCAATTAAATTTATAAATCTTTTATAAATCATATTATTTAGTTTATTCCTTCGATTTACAATTAAAATTAAATAAACATTACGATTTTTATACCACAAAATTCAGTATCCATTGATAAAAATATCATTCCCTTCTTAGAAAATACTTTTTAATAATTTTCTTTAACTTATTATATTTATCTTCCCATAGAATAACAACTATTATTTTAACAATACATAATGAAGGGCTTTCCCTTGTCCTTGAAATTTTAATACCTACAATTCAAATAGTTTATTTATTTCACTTGAGGCAGCCCGATTAGAAAGCTTGAACATCTTTCTTGCATCCCGATTGGATATCTGACCGTTTTGATTTATAAATACACATAGATTTATATTCGACAAAGTTTTAGAAAATCCTCTTTTTTAAAGAAAAAGTTATTAGTGAGAGGTTTTTCGTTATTAGAAAAGGGATTACGAGATTGCCACGAATGATATTCCCCTTATATTTTGAAAAATTTGTATTAAAATATTTTCAATAAAAAGGGTTTTTTGATTTAAATGGCGAATTATTATTATATAATGATAATACTATTATGGATTTCTGCTTCCGCAGAAATAACAGGTGAGTTATAGATGGTAGAAAAATGAGGTGGAGAAATGAAAAAATTTAAAATAGAAAAAGACCCGGAATTAGAAAATTTATTAGCCAAGTGTAAGAAAAAAGGGTTAAAGTTCGGATTGGCTTTGGGTAGCGGTTCTGCCCGCGGCCTGGCGCATGTGGGAGTCATTCAGGTTTTAGAAGCATACGGTATTCCAATTGATATGATTGCGGGCACCAGTATCGGTTCGGTCATTGGTTCTTTATATGCTTCCGGCGCTTCAATAGAACAATTGGAAGAAGCAGCTTTGTCGATGAGAATAAGCAAGACCTTGTCTTTGCTGGACCCTGCTCTAACGCATTCAGGTTTTATTAAAGGTCATCGCGCAGAAGAAATTTTGAAAAATATTGCTTTAAAAGATAAGACATTTGATGACCTGAATATACCGTTTGCTGCAGTAGCTACGATTATTGAAAACGGAACAGAAGCGATAATTAACCGGGGAAAAGTAATCGATGCTGTCAGGGCAAGCATTTCCATTCCCGGTATATTTACTCCGGTAAAGTATCAGGATTATTACCTGGTAGATGGAGGATTGGTGAACCCGGTTCCGGTGGATGTGACAAAGAACATGGGGGCAGATATCATTATTGCAGTCAGTTTAGCAAAAATAATATCCCGGACCGTCACTCTGGACATGAATAACGCAACAGACAATATAAAAGAGGTAAAAATTAAATCGAAAGATCCGAAAGAAGAATTAAAATCAATCATACAGCAGAAAATTGCAGAGGCAAAATCATCCTTCAAAGCTCCTAATATCTTTTATATCATTACCCAAACGATTGATATTATGGAATCAAAAATTATAGAAAGATCACTGGAAGGAGCTGATATCGTCATTGTTCCTTTTGGCCTCAAAGGTATCCATGACTTTGATTTTGATAAAGCAGAAGAACTGATTAGAGGGGGCATTACTTCTACACTAATTAAAATACCTGAGATCAAGGCGGTTATCAAAGCAAAATTAAAACAAAATTAGAAATTGGAGGAGAAAAAATGTCTAAAAATATTTTTAAAATTATATTGCTTTTTATTCTATTATTTTGCCTGTCGAATTCTGCCTTCTTTGCCTATGCGGATGCCATAAGCACGAAAAAAATAGAAAATACTACTATTGATCTAACTTATGCTGATATGGAAGCTAAATTTGCCAATAATGTATTTATCACTAAAGATAACAAATTTAAAGTAATTGTAGAAAAGGATTTAGAATTAGAAGATTTGTTGACTGAATATAAAAAGAAAGGATTGAAAATTGGCTTGGCTTTAGGGAGCGGATCGGCACGGGGACTAGCCCATGTGGGCGTTATTATGGCACTTGAAGCTTATAATATTCCTATCGATATAATCGCCGGCACCAGTATTGGTTCGGTCATTGGAGGCCTTTATGCCAGCGGAGCAACTATTAGACAACTGGAAGAAGTGGCACTCTCCATTAAAAAGAGCAAGACCCTTTTTCTGATAGACCCTGTCTTCCCACACTCCGGGTTAATCAGTGGTGACCGTATAGAAAAAATGCTCAATCAATTTGGCATAAAAGATAAAACCTTTGATGATCTCAAGATTCCCTTCGCAGCTGTAGCTACAGATGTAGAAAGCGGGGCAGAGGTGATCTTGAATCAAGGGAAAGTCATTGATGCGATCAGGGCAAGCATTTCCATTCCCGGCATATTTACGCCGGTAAAGTACCAGGATTATTATCTGGTGGATGGAGGAGTGGTTGACCCGGTCCCGGTGGATGTAGTAAAGATGATGGGAGCTGATATTATTATTGCCGTCAATCTCGCTAAAATAAGCCCCTATAATGCTGTCTTGATGGTTGATAAAGAGACTGGGCTCTTAAAAGAGGTAGAAAATTTAGAGGATTTAAGAATAAATAAAGAGGAAAGCCCAAAGTTTAAGGATACAAAGGATACAGAAGAGATTACTACTTTATCTGATGAAGAAAAAAGTAAATTAAAACGAAAAATAGAGCAGCTTAAATCAAAATTTGAAGGTCCTAATCTCCTTGAAATAATCAACCAATCCACCGATATTATGGGAGCAAAGATTACCGACCAAAGCCTGGAAGGAGCAGATGTGATCATCGTCCCCTTTGGAATGAAAGAAATAGATCTTTTTGATTTTGATGAGGCAGAAATGCTCATTAAAGGTGGGATTATGGCTGGCCTGATTAATATACCTGAGATTAAAAGAGTAATTAAAGAAAAACTAAAGAAAAAATGGATATTATGGTAATGTCTAAAAAAGATAATGATTTTTCTTTATATATAGGAATATTCTTCTTCTCTACTTCAGTCTTGCTTTTTGAACTCTCCCTTATGCGAGTATTTTCTATCCTGCAGTGGAATTACTTGGCTTTTATGATTATTAGTATCGCCTTTTTAGGATATGGAGCGAGTGGAACTTTTTTATCGGTTTTTTCTTCGATTCTGAAAAGGGCTGAAGGCAAAAATTTACACAAATATCTCCTCTTCTTTTCCTTGCTATTTTCTTTGGGTTCTTTACTCTCTATATTTGCCATCTCCAAAGTCCCTTTTGACCTTTATCGAGCAATAACAGATAGATATCAATTGCTGTACTTGGTGATTTATTATTTAGCCATTGCTATACCCTTTTTCTTTGCCGGTATCTGCATTTCTTTAGCTATTTCTAAATTACCCGGAAAAGTAAATAAAATATATTTCTGTGATTTGGGAGGAGCATCTATAGGCTGTATCTCCTTTTTAGTTCTGGCTAATTATATAAGTTTGAGCAATTTATTGATTATCCCTCCCCTGCTCTCTTTTCTGGCTTCTTTTTTATTTTCTCTAAAATTGAAAGATAAAAGATCAATAATTTATATTATAGGGATATTTGTTTTTACTATTTTATTTAGCGGAGCAGAGAGTTTTTATTCTTTCCCGATAAATCCTTATAAAAGTTTATTCACTTTATTGCGCTACCCTAATTCCCGAATAATTGATAGACAGGAGAATAGTGTCGCCAGATTGGAGGTAGTAGAAAGTGAAGGGGTAAAATACGCCCCGGGGTTAAGTTTGAATTTCTCGGGAGAGATTCCTGAACAATTAGGTCTGATCACTGATGGTGATGGATTGAGTGCTATTACCAGATTGGAGGGGGAGGATGATTTAGAGGCATCGGTAAAAATAGAGTTTTCAGATTATATCTCTTCTGCCTTAGGATTTCATCTTATCGGTGATAAAAGAAAGGTTTTGATCATTGGACCTGGTGGAGGATTAGATATCCTGGGAGGAATTTATAACGGCGCGGAAGAGATCTGGGGAATTGAGATGAATCCCGATGTCAAGATTTTACTTCAAAATAATTATAGCGATTACTCGGGAAATATTTATAACCGTGAGGGAATTAAAATTTTAACCGGTGAAGGAAGGAGTGTATTAAAAGGACTAGAACAAAAGTTTGACTTGATTCAAATTTCTTTAATTGGCTCATCCAATACTGCTTCCGGAGGATTTTACAGCATATCTGAAAATTATCTTTATACAGTAGAGGGATTTATGGACTTTTGGCAGCATCTTTCTGAAGGAGGAAAATTGAGTATCACTCGCTGGTTAAAATTCCCTCCTCGAGAGGTTGTCCGTCTTTGCAGCATCAGTTTAGAGGCTCTTAGCCGAATGGGAATAGAAAGACCAGAAAATCATCTGGCTATAATCCGTAGTTGGGCTACTTCTACCCTTGTCTTAAGCAAAAAAGAAATAGGAGAGGAAGAGATAAGAATAATTAAAGATTTTTGTGATAAAAGGAACTTTGATTCAGTCTATTTCCCAGGGATTAAGGAGGAAGATGCTAATATAAATCATGTCCTGGAGCAGAGTTATTATTACCAAGAGATAGACCAATTGGTAAGTAGTTTTAAGAAGGATAAGTTAAAGGATTTTTATGATAGTTATTTCTTTAATGTTTCGGCAATCTTCGACAATCAACCTTACTTCTTTTATACGCTAAAATGGCAAAATATCCCTAAGATAGTAAAAAGTACGGGCAATTGGCAACCCTTGATAGAATGGGGGAATTTAATTATATTTGCCACTTTCCTTCAGGGAATCATATTTAGTATCATTTTCATATTTTTACCATTAATTTTAAAGGGACTCCCCGTAAGTAAAAGAAAGGTAAAAATTCCTTTTTTGCTTTATTTTGCCTCTTTGGGTTTAGGGTATATGCTTTTAGAAATCTCTTTTATCCAAAAATTTATCCTCTACCTAACCAATCCTGCTTATTCTACTTCCATTATCATCTTTTCCTTTTTATTCTTCTCTGGCTTGGGAAGTTTTTATTCTAAAAAAATAGAGAAAAATTATATTGGAGGTTTAAAAATTATTATACTTTCCATCTGTGTAATCTTATTACTGTATCAAATTATTTTACCTCATATTTTTAATACTACTTTGAAATACAGTTTGTTAGTGAGAATATTAATTACTATGGGGCTAATTTCCCCTTTAGGATTTTTAATGGGGATGCCCTTCCCTTTAGGAATAGGGTTGGTTAGTTCTATTGAGCAAGGAAAGGAAAAGGGGCTTATCCCCTGGTTGTGGGCGACTAACAGCTTCTGTTCTATTATCGCCTCTGTCTCCGCAGTGATAATCGCCCTCTTCTTTGGGTTTAGAGTAGTGGCTATGTTGGCTACTCTGGCATATCTTTTTGGATTTCTCAGTATAAATTATTCTAAATATTATTTTTGTCATTCCGCACTTGATGCAGAATCCATAAATACAACACTTAATAAGGATAGATTCCCGCTTTCGCGGGAATGACAAAGAAAAATAAGGGAATGACAAAGAAGGCACGGCGATGAATTAATTTAAATATAATGTTGAGATTGCCACGCTCCCTATGGTCGCTCGCAATGACATTTTAGGTGGATATGACTTGATGAAAATTTTTAAATTCAATACCAGAAAGAATTATTTTTTGCTTTTCTCTATTCTGAGTATTTTTTTCAGTATTGTTTTGATATTAAACTTTATCAACACATTAGAAATTTTTGCATCTGACTCGGATAATAAACAAGATATCGTCTCCGGAGTAGTCCCCCATCATTTGTTGGCTGAAGAGATTATTGAAGATTTTTTTAGTTATATTTCCTCTCAAGAAAAGCCTGAAACAATAGTCATATTAAGTCCAGATCATTTCCAAAGCGGCATTCTTATGGAAAGTAATTCATTTATTACTATCCCCTTGAATTCAAATAACCAAGAATTCAATAATTTAAAAATTGATACCTTATTGTGGGGAAAATTATTTAAAGAAAATAAAATGATTCTTAATAATTCTGCAGTTATTGCTGAACATGGAGTAACTGCTCTACTCCCTTATATAAAAAAATATTTCCCTGAAACTAATATTTTGCCTATCCTGATACCTGCTGATATTACTAAAGAACAAGTAGAACAATTGGTAGAAACAATTGATGAAAATACCCTTCTCAATACACTTGTTGTTGCCAGTGTAGATTTTTCTCACTATCTTCCTTCCCAGGCAGCTGATTTTCATGATACAAAAAGTATCCGGGTTTTATTAAATTTCGAGGAAGAAAATTTTAAAAACATAGAGGTTGATTGCTGGCAGGCACTGTATGCAGCCAGACTTTTTGCGGCACTACGGCATAAGGAAGCTCCTCAAATTATTGCTCATAAAAATTCTATTGATTTTTCAAAATTAGACTTAGAAGAAACCACTTCTTATTTTAGTGTAGTCTTTGAGAAGGATGAATCTGAGAAAAATATTTCTGGCTCAACTGTTGAAACTTTTGCCAAGGCAGTAAAAACTGTTTTATTGGTAGGGGATATTATGTTAGATAGAGATGTAGAAAATTTGATGAAGCAAAATAGTATTTATTATCCTTTTCAAAAAATCGGTCAATTTTTAAGAGGAATGGATATTGTTTTTGGAAATTTAGAAGGCCCTGTAGTAAATAATCCCACAGAATTTCCAGCTAATTCTTTAAAATTTGCTTTTAACCCGGAAGTAATTAAAGGGACTTCCTGGAGTAATTTTAATTTATTTTCTTTAGCCAATAATCATACTCCGGATATGGGAAAAGAAGGATTGGAAGAAACAAAAAAATGGCTAAGAAAATATGGGATTAATTTTGTCGGCAGCCCCCTTACTGGTAGTTCGGATAACCTTAATTCTTCTTTTATTAGGAATAATATAACTTTTTTAGCTTTTAATCAAATTTTTCCCTTCATTGATAGAGAAGAAGAAATGATTAAAGCAATAAGAACAGTCAAATCCTTAAATCCCGATAATTTTTTCATCGTAAGTATGCATTGGGGTGAAGAATATAAATTAATCAACTCTCCTGCCCAACAAAGTTTAGCCTATAAAATAATTGAAGCAGGAGCAGATTTAATTATTGGCCATCACCCTCATGCAGTACAGAACATTGAAAAATATCAGGGGAAAATAATCTTTTATTCTTTGGGAAATTTTATCTTTGACCAATATTTTTCTCCCGATACTCAACAGGGTTTAGCAGTAGGATTAGAAATTTATCCTGATCGGCTGGTCTGTCGACTTTTCCCCCTCCAAATTAATTTAAGTCAGCCTGTTTTAATGAAACAGAATAAAGCAAGAGAATTTTTAATACAATTAGCTAAACGCTCAGATGATAAGTTGGTAGATGAAATAAAGGGTGGTATAATAAAAATCGAAAGGTGATGATAATCATGTTAAATTTATTTTATAAATTAAATTTTAAAAATGTAAAAAGACAAAATAGTTTCAATTTATTAAAAATCATTTTAGTTTTTTTAATCTCTATTACCTTCTTCGCTTGTGCGGATAATACCTTGGGCGGAGTGATCCTAACCAAACAATTAATTGAAGCGGATGATATGCTGCCGGAAGAATTAGAGGTTACTCCCAGCGTTCCTGCCTATCCTTTACCTTTGGACATTACAAATATTAATAATTTTCAAAATTTTTCTGAAAAAATAATACTTAGTTCTGAAGCCCTTTCTCTCTTAAAAAAGAATGGTTTCGTAGTTATCCCTACTCCTCTTGATATTGGAGAGCAAGAAATTTTTCTTATGTCTTCCCGCCAGAATGCTTACCCTAAAGATGATTTCGTAGCTTATTATAAAGCGATGGGAGAAATAGATTTGCCTATTTTTATCACCGCCGATTCTCTTTTACATTATTATCATATCTTCTTTGATACTACCTTAATGAAATTAGAAAGAGATCTCTTCTACCAAGATATGTGGGCAGTAAGTAAAAATTTATTAGAAGAATCTCTGAAAGAATATTATAAAAGTAGCGGCGATTTGAAAGAAGCAGCCAGAAGAAATGTAGCTTATCTTTCCGTAGCTTTAGAACTTTTAAAACCCAAGATAAATCAGGTAATGAGTGAGGAAACTTTAAGAGAAGAATATTGTGTCCCCGAGATGGACACCGAATACTGTGAAATGATGATCGCTGGAGTAAAAGAATATTACGGGGATAATGCCAGTTATAAATATTTTAGTCAAACAGAATTTGACCAATATTATTTTGAAGTCCCTGATTCGGTAAAAAGTCTGGTAAAAAAAGAAATAGAGCTAATTGAAAAACATCAGGGCTGGGAATATTCCCCAATATATATTTATCAGGAAGATTATTCCCAATATATCCCCCGAGGTCATTATACTAAATCAGAAAAACTTAAGAATTACTTTAAAGCTTTAATGTGGTATGGAAGGATGACTGCCTTAATTGAAGGGTCCCCCCTTTTATCTCCTGGAGAATCTGTCTGTACCGGTAATATAGGCGGAATTGTTTCTGAATATGATGCCCGAATTCAAACCCTGCAAGCCTTTTTATTGGCTAACCAATTTTCTCAGAGTCGAGACCTTCAGGAAAGATGGAACAGAATATATGTTATTACTTCTTTTCTGGTGGGATTTTCTGATGATTTAGGGCCAAGCGAATATAATGAGGTGTTAAAAAAATTATTTAAAAATGAAATAACTCCTCAAGAAATAGAGAAAAATTATTCAGAACTCAAAGAAACTATCCTGGATTTTCCCTATAATCCTAAAATTTACAGCGGATTAGGAGCCTGTGAATTGCTAATGCCCTGCCCTCCCCTTAGTGAGGAAGAAATTCAGACTCTAAAATTACAAGCCAAAGAACTCTTAAATAAAACCAAGGGATTCAGACTGATGGGACAGAGATTTACTTTAGATTCCTGGCTTTTTTCCGAAATTGTCTCCCCTTATAGTGGTGAATACACAGGTCCAAAACCTCCTCTGCCAACTGAAGAAAAGCCCTTTACTTTTAGCTGGGATGATATTTATCCCGAATATAGGAAAAACCGTCCTTTCACCTGGGTAAAGACTGATGTAAAAGCCTGTCCCCCACCAGCTATGAGAGAGGTTAGAGGTTTCCCGCGAGGATTAGATTTAATGGCTTTGTTAGGCTCTGAAAAGGCTAAAAAGATTTTAGAAAGTTCAGGGGATACCCAATATACAGATTATGAGAAGAAATTTTCTGAACTGAAAATTTTTATAGATTCCCTTACTAAAGAAGATTGGTCTAAAAATCTTTATCTAAATTGGCTTTATGTGTTAAAATCTTTGAATAGTGAATTCGGCAAAGGTTATCCTACTTTTATGCAAACCGAAGCCTGGCAAGATAAAGAATTAAATACAGCCCTGGCCTCCTGGACTGAATTAAGACATGATACCCTTTTATATGTCAAGCAGAGTTATACTATCGCTGAGATGGGAGGGATGTTTGAGCCTCCGGTAGTTGGTTATGTAGAACCAGTACCAGAATTTTATGCCCGGCTTTTAGCTCTAACCAAGATGACTAACCAGGGGTTTAAGGATTTAATTCCTCAAGAAGAATTAGAAAAGTTAATGATAGAGTCAGGTCTTAATAGATTTGCAGAGATATTAAGTAAGCTGCTTAATATCTCTAAAAAAGAGTTAGAAAACACTCCATTAAATGATAATGAGTACAGTTTTATCGAAAACTTCGGCAGTATCTCCGAAGATTTAATCAGGACTATCTCGGGAGGAGAAGTTGATCCTGAGGCATTTAAAACAGTTTTAGTGGCTGATGTACATACAGATGGTAACACTGAAAAAGTTTTAGAAGAGGGAGTGGGTTATATTAAAACTGCAGTAATAGCTTATAGGCTTCCGGAAGGCCACACACTGATAGGAGTGGGACCAGTTTTTAGTTATTATGAATTCAAACAGCCGATGGATGACCGGTTAACCGATGAGGCCTGGAGAGAGATATTGGATTCTAATCCCCCACCCGAACCAGAGTGGACCAATGCTTTTTCAGAATGATTAAGATGGCTCATTTAAAAGTATGTTTCTTGGCCTTAATAAGACTTTTATAAGAATTGAAGGAAAATAAAAAATTCTAAAAGTCCTTTGTGGTTTAACAAAGGACTTTTAGAATAATATTCTGTTTATTTACTTTATATAATTTTAAGTACTGCCAGTTATTAAATTTTATATTATTAATTCCAATCTTCGTCGTCTTCTTCTTCTACTAAATATTCTTCTGGGTTACTTTCAAATTCATCATGACAGTCTTCTGAACAAAAACAATAATGCTTACCATCATGTTCGGTGCAAGATTTTTCTTTCTTTATTTCTTTCCCACATACGATACAGAACTTTTTGGCCATTCTTTTCACCTCCTTGCTTAACTAATTTTTCGATTTTATATTATATCATACAAATAAAGAATTTTTTAGTATCTTTTTAAAAAATATTTTTAAAAATTTTTACTAATTCCAGTAATTCGTAAATTTATTTAATCAATGACTTTTTTCTTAATTTCAAATTCTCGTAATTGATACAGGGGACGGTTCTCTGTATAATTTATCTATCCCGGTTTTTATTTATTAATCTTAATAGAGCGGACTATTATTATCACATCCTTCAGATATTTTTCAAAATTTATCTCGTGATTATTAAAACTAAAGGAATAAAATAAATCTCCGATATACTGTAATAGTCTTCATTGTCTCTTTGCCCTCCTTCTTCTTTTTCACCAAGACTGCCAGTATAGGTACCAGCTTTAATTAGAGCTGCTTCTTCTAATTTATCAGAATCTGGTAATTGATTTCCCACCTCTGCAAAAACTAATAAATTTATAAAAATTTATTGATCCTTATTTAAATCATAACCAGACGGTACTTTGTAAAGAGCTTTTATCATTATCCGCATAATCTCCGAAATCAGATTAAAGTTTTGCCAATCTTTCTGATCAACAGTTTCCCCTTTCCAGACATCAAACCCAGCTACGCCACTGAATGAATGGAGATACAAAGCATAGCTGTTTTTGGGATATCCACAGAAGGAAGCATCTGGATTTATCTTTACCTCTACGGCAGATAACTGATAATCCCTCCAATGAGTATCTAGATGAAAACATAAATTTTCCTGGCTTAATTCCGGATTATAAGTCACTTTCACCGGACTTTGAGGATTGTTACTTAGATAGAAAATAACCTTACCTCCGACTACTTCATTCCATTGGTTTAAAACTTCCTGCATTTTACTATAGTTAGTGGTATCATAGACTTCTACATAGCCATCAGGCCAACGGATTGTCCTGTTACCTCCCCAACCAAACCCTTTAATTAATTCTTTTTCCTCGTAAGTTAATAGAGGAAATTTTTCTACTACAAAAAGTTGAACTGATCTAATATCTTTATCTCCACTTTTATCCATTACTTCACAGGAAATACTATAACCGCCTGTTTGATTGGGTGCTACCCAGGTAATATGAGCTCCATTTCCTAAAATAGTTCCTCCTGTACTAATCCAAGTGTAAAAAAGTTCATCCTTATCCTCATCTGCGGCATAGCAGGTTAAATCGCTTTGCCGGCCAATCTCGATGGTAGAAGGTCGAGCAATAAGGCCTGAGATTATAGGAGGATGATTCGCTATCCAGGGTATAGTCTGAATAATTAAACCTTTATTATTGGTCTCTTCTTTGCTTACATATTTAATCTGACCTAAAAAACCAAAGTTATCATTCACTGCTGCGTTTAACCATAAAACATCGCCTACTCGTAATTGTTCTAATTGAGGAGTAAAGCTTCTAAACAGAAGAATGCTTTGGTCAGGAGAAATATAAACTAATTCTTGAGATGATGGTTCATCTAAAACTATGATGTTTTTTGGTATTAGATTTTTATCTTCTATAGAGTATATTTCCATAGCAAATATTTTTACTCCACCAGTAAATATAATTAGAAAAGTAACCCATAAAATAAAAATTTTAAAATACTTATTAGATTTCTTATGTTTCATAATAAATAGCTCCCTTCTATTTTACTCTCAATCTTCATCTATTTTTATTACTCAGGAATCCTTTAAGCCTGCACTTGAGTATTTCTTCCCTCATCCCAACCGTAATAGGGAGAACCGGGTTTAGAAATCGAATAGATATTGACTTCATAGAGAGGCTGATGATTATACCATTTTTCTTCTGCTTTGGGATAGACCCACTCTTTTCTAATCTGAAGATGAGCCTGAAACCATCCCCTGCACATTTTCATTGCCAGCCAGGTTTTCATCCATCATGGAAAATGCTTGCTCAAAATCCCCCGGTCTATAACTTCAAAAAAATCATAGAAAAAATTTTCTTCTTTTATTTTAGCCACTTTATCGGGATAAAATTTATATTTTACTTCTTCTGGAATAATTTTTTTACCGGTCTCAGGATCAAAATAATCATGGGCTAATAATTCCCCAGTTAATCCGTCTAATGTGTGGATAGTGACGTAAGGTGGATAACTCCTAAAGAGTTACCCCCATTACTTGGACAACCCTTCAGGTTGCCCACACTCTTTACGATACTACTACTATTTTTTAATTTTAGAAAAGAATTAAAAGAGTAAATAGCAACCAAAATCGTATACGCTGCCAAAATATTTAAATTCTTTCTGCCCCCATTCCTCCTTTCCACCAAATATGATGTTAAACCCAATTTTTAGGGAACAGGGGACGGTTTTCTGTAACCTTTGTTCACTATCTGCTATGTCCAATCATGGGAACAAATCTTACTCCAATAATTCCTTTGGATTTAATTTTTCCTTCTATTTTTTCTATTTTCATTAAAGTTTGTGCCATCCATATTCCACCCACGGGTATTACTATTCGCCCTCCATCTTCTCTAATCTGCTGAAGAAGGGATGGAGGGACATGGTCAGGGGCACAGGTTACTATAATAGCATCGTAAGGGGCATATTCTTCCCATCCATAATATCCATCTCCAATTTTAAAGTGGATGTTTCTATAACCTAAATCCTTTATTAATTTTTCTGATTTTTCAGAGAGACTTTCATATATCTCTACTGTATAAACTTCTTCTACAATCTCAGCTAAAACTGCTGCCTGATACCCAGAGCCAGTTCCTATCTCTAAAACCCTTTCCCCTCCTTTTAGCTCTAAAAGCTGAGTCATTAAGGCTACAATATAAGGCTGAGAAATAGTTTGACCTTCACCGATAGCAAGGGGGTAATCATTATAAGCTGATTCCCTGATATGTTCATCGACAAATTCGTGGCGGGGGACAGTAAGCATGGCGTGTAAGACTTCAGAATCGACTATATCTCTGCTTCGCAATTGATTTAATGCCATGCTCTGCCTTTTTTCTATATAGTCATCTATTTGGTCAATTTCATCATGTTCATATATGACTATTAATAAAAAAATTATAAATATTAGCAATATAAAAATAAAGGGTTTTCTCATTATAAAACACCCTCTTTATTTAGTAATATAATTTGCATAGTAAAAGTTTTTAATCCAAAACTTAAGGTTATTCCATTTTTTTACACCTTTATTATATCAATAACATAAAATATAGTAAAATATTAAAATCCACTCGCCCTCACCCGAACCAAAATAAAGGACAAACTTTTCTGATGATAAATAATAAAAACACAAAAAGGGCAAGCTGAAATTTATTTCACTATTTAGCTTGCCCTTTTTTATTGGCTTTATTTAACTTTATCTTTTGCTCTTAAACTACAATGCATCTCTTTTACTTATTTCAGCAAAGATAACTTGCAGCTCACTTTCTTGCTTCTTAAGGAATATAATAATCTATTTCCAATTTGGGACGCTCGGTAGTGTCGGTTGTGAAATCAGAAGACCGGAAGTAAGCTACTGAATTAACTGAAGCTTCATTCGTATCTTTTAATACTACTCCATTATTAGTTACACTTCCATCTAACCAAGTTTGCACTAAGGTATCTATATCCCAGTTTCCCCAGGTGGTAGTGCTAATGCTAATATAGCTGGTAGTTTCTTCATCAACGGAGCAAGTTGGTTGGATATTCCATGTAATTTCGCTTTCAACCCAAGTACTGGTAACGTTATATAAACCTATGGTAAAGTTATCAGTACCAAGTCCAGCATAGTGATAAAGCCTCAAATCAGCATCAAGTACTACTGCAGTTGCCGGAACACTACTTAAATCAAATTTAATATATGTTCTCCTTACAGTGGTAGCACTATTTCCGACATCACAATACGAGTAATTCCCCCAATTTACATCAGGACCAAAACTATCTACTGCACTATCGATGCCTTCCGATCCAGGTTGTAAAGTCATTGTTTCTGTCGGGGCAATAGTTAAAGGCGGATTGAGATAGCTGGTTTCATTGGCAATAACATTTACAGCATTATTTTCCCAATTTTTATAATGAAATAGCTCTAATTTTATGGTATGGTTACCTATCCCTACGTTAGTAAGTACAATAGGGGTGACCTGTCCGGTATATACCCCATCAAGATACACTTTAGCCCCAACAGGAGTAGAATTCACATCAATAGTGCCATATTGGACCGGGGGAGCTGATGGTGTACACCCCACGATTAAAATTAGCACTATCATGAGTAGAATTAAAATCATAAATCTTTTCTTTTTCATTTTTTACACCTCCTTAAATTTTTTATTTTAACCTTTTTCCCCTCTTCTTTACCTCCTTTCTACTGCTTATTGCCTTGCAAGTATAACTATAAAACATTTTTTTACAGAGCAATTTTTTAAGTTATTTTCCTCAGAATAGCTCTATTATATTTTAATACTACAACACCACAGCAAAATCCTCTTTTTTTTTGAAAAATATTTTTTATTTATCCTAAAAGAAAGGAAATGTTGATTTAATTGCTCCCCTGTTGTATTCAAGTTACTTTTGAGGAATATTTTACGTTTTGTTTATATTCTCTCTATATATATTAAAAAATAAAAATTATTAACTTCTAAAGAGGACTTCTTCTTTGTTAAAGAGACGAGTAGCTCCGAATAGAGCAATTCCGGCAATAATCATATTAGCACTGAAAGTAGTTATAATGTGATTCCAGTAAATCTTGCCCATTAATAGCTCTTTGAAAACAAAACTACTGTTTAAAACCGGAACTAAAAACATTTTGCCGGTCAGCTCCATTCCCTGACTTAAAGAAATTATTCCCAAAAAGATAGTCAACATATAGATGGGGGTGATGTAACTTGAGGCCTCTCTAACATTACGGGCGAATATACCTACCATCACCAGCCCTGCACTGGCTAAGCCGACTAAGGGAAATAAAACTAAAAAGAGTAAAAAGATAATATTAGCCGATATCCCAAATTGCACTCCCTCAATGCCCCCGGCAATAGAAGTACCCGATAAAAAAGCGAGAGTAAGTCCGAACAGTCCCAAAACCATACTGGTAAAAGAAATTAACATCACAGCAAAGCATTTCCCCAATACTATCTCTAATCGGCTTACCTGACTGACTAATAGAGTAGCAATAGTCCCTCTTTCTTTCTCTCCGGCAGTTATATCTACGGCTGTATGCATCGCCCCTGTAAAGATAAGGATTATAATCAAATAGGGAAGCAAAACTGCTAAAAATGAACCAGTCATTTTTTCTGCAGTAGCTATATTTTCTTCTTGTAGAATTAATGGGGCAAGAAACTCCTCTTTTAAATCCAGACGAGAAAGCCTTTGTAAAAGTATTTCACTTTTGTATTTTTCAATTACTTGATTAATTCTTTGCCTGGCTATCCTTGATTTTGCCTCTGTGGCATCATACTTCAAGACAAGCTTAATAGGTTCTTCCTGTTCAATTTTATATTTAAAATCTGGAGGAACTACCAAAGCTGCCTGAATGTCGCCATTTTGCAATTTATTGGGAGAATCATCTTTTATGATAATAATTTCAATCTTTTCATCATCCTGTAGATGTTTTACTAATTGAGGAGCAAATTCCGCACCGTATATCATAATCTTTGAGGCAGCTTCTTCTGATTTCATACTTCCCACCTTGTTAAAATAGCCAATTCCTGTAAATAAGAGAGGATAAAAGATTAAAG
>Ga0307379_10001552_pt1 | contig 36128 bp, 18 predicted proteins | sample UN2MG_FD_202237 | JGI IMG/M metagenome (GOLD analysis project Ga0307379, IMG submission 202237) | Soil microbial communities from Risofladan, Vaasa, Finland - UN-2 | ecosystem: Environmental > Terrestrial > Soil > Coastal area > Acid sulfate soil | place: Finland: Risofladan, Vaasa | collected...
CTTTGCCGTGAAGGCCATGGTCGCGGGCCTGAGGGCGCACGGACGACCCATCCTCTGCACCGAGTGGATGGCTCGCGGCATGGGCAGCTTGCCGAGGACCCATCTCCCCTTCTTCAAGCAGGAACAGGTCGCCTGCTACAACTGGGGGCTGGTGAACGGGAAGACCCAGACCCATCTCCCCTGGGGCTCGAAGAAGGGCGGCCCCGAACCGAAGCCCTGGCACCACGACCTGCTCCGCCGCGACCTCACCCCCTATGACCCCCAGGAAACGGAGTTCATCCGTGGCCTCCTTCGCCCGGCCAAGCCGTAGTGTGCGGCCGCGCACACGCGGCGACCCTCGACCGCTGTCATTCCGAGCTTGTCGAGGAACCTTTCAGGGGCTTGACGCGACCTGGGAGGATTCGCTGTTGGTGTGGCGGCAAGCCCTTGAGAGATCGTTCGACCAGTTCACGATGACACGTTGTTAGGCGTTTCACCCTGAAACAGGCTCTGGCCATCGCACTGGCGCTGTCGTGTAGTGACGCCCTCGCGGCCACCCAGGGCTGGCGGGGCGATGGGAGCGGGAAGTATCCGAACGCCGACCCGCCCGTCGCCTGGAGCCGCATCAGCAAGGCCGTCAGCGGCCTCCGCTACCTGGCCGAGAAGCCCACCGAAGGCGCCGCCGGCAAGCCGATGCGTGACGGGGTCGCCCGCGAGTGGCTCGTCCTCGGCCCCCTCCCCCTGCCCCCCGACGCCAAGGTCGAGCAGGACACGCTTCCCAACGAGGCCGACCTGGCGCCCGCCGAGGGCGAGCGGGCACCCGGAGCTGGCGACGGGTCGGGCGACCTGGCCTGGAAGAAGGTGACTGCCGACGCTGCGCTCCTGGACTTCGTGGCGCTCTTTGGCAAGCGTCCCAGCGGCGTCGCCTACGCCTTCACGAACCTGTTCTCCGCGACGGGCGGCGCCTTCCGCCTGAACCTGACTTACGTCGGCGGCGTCCGGCTCCTTGTCAACGGCAAGCCCTCCCAGCCCTTCGGAGCGAGGGCGAGGATCGTCCTCGCCAAGGGCTGGAACCGCATCCTCCTCAAGGCGTCGCCGGGCGAGCAGCTCGACTGGTTTCTCATCCCCATCCTCCACGCCTGCCCGCCGGCCGAGTACGAGGAGACGGGCATCGCGTGGAAGACCGTGCTGCCCGGCGCCCACCCGGGCTTCTACGGCGCAGGCATGGGCGTCGGCTCGCCCGTCGTCGTCGGCGACAGGCTTTACCTCCTCAGCGAGCCGCACGACCTCATCTGCCTCCGCAAGGACGATGGCAGGGTGCTCTGGGTGAGGACGAACAGCTACCTCGACGCGGCCACCGACGAGGAGAGGAAGTCCCCTGCCGGCCAGGAGGCCGCGGCGCTCGCGGCGAAGCTCGATGCGATCAACGCCTCGCTCGTCGCCGGCCCACTCACGGCCAAGCAGTGCGAGGAGAAGGCGAAGCTCGAGAAGGAGCTTTACCAGGCGATGCGCCAGACAGACAACCGCCAGTATCGGCGGGGCCAGACACCCGACGTCGGTTACTCCGGCTTCGCACCCGTGACCGACGGGCAGTTCGTCTACGCCTGGTTCGGCACGGGCGTGAGCGCCTGCTACGACCTCGACGGCAACCGCAAGTGGATTCGCGTGGACAACCGCCCGATGGTCGAGCACGGCTTCTCCTCGTCGCCCATCCTCGCCGACGGCAAGCTGGTGGTCTTCATGCGCGACCTCATGGCGTTCGACGCGAGGACGGGCGCGGTCGCCTGGCAGACGCCCGTCTCGCCCCACCAGGGGCTGAACCCGGGCGGCTTCTTCCACGGCACGCCCCTGCCCACGGCCATTGGGGGCGTGCCCGTCATCGTCCTCGGCAACGACAGCATCGTCCGCGCCAGCGACGGCAAGGTGGTCTACACCCCCCACGACGTGGGCGCCCAGTGCGTTGCCTCCCCCATCGCCCACGCCGGCATGCTCTTCCTGGTGCCGGCCGGGGGCACGCGGTTCCTTATCCACCCCCTGCCCGACGCCTTTGCCGACCCCCTCAAGCTGGCGACGCAGACGGTGAAGCTGGACACATCCGCCTGGCCGAAGTACTACATGGCCTGGCACCTCTCCTCCCCAATCGTCCACGACGGCCTGGCCTACCTGCTCAACAACTCAGGCGTCCTCACGGTCGTGGACGTTCGGACCGCCGAGGTCGTCTACCAGAAGCTCCTTGACCTCGACCACTTTCAATGGGTAAACGAGGGCGCGGCGCGCGGCATCGGCATCAGCCTGGTGATGGCCGGCGGCCGCATCTACGCCTTCGGCGACGCCGGCGGCGCGGTCGTCTTCGAGCCGGGCCGCACCTTCAAGCAACTCGCCAAGAACAAGCTGGAGAACGCCACCCTCGTCGGCCACTGGGCCGAGCGCCAGGAGCGCTTCGTCGCCAACCCCGTGCCCGACGGCAAACGCCTCTACGTCCGCGGCGAGGCCACCCTCTACGCCCTCGGCCCGCCGTGAGCCAATCGCCCGCCCAGGCGAGGAGGAACCGATGAGTGCAACGCGGCCTTTGTCCTCCCTCTCTGTGTTGGCCGCGCTCCTGGCGAGCCAGGCGGGGGCTGCCGAGCCCTCCCATCGGCTGCCTGAGGGCGTGATGCCCGAAATGGCCGTGTGGGGCTGGACGCTGGAGGAGTTCAAGCCCGGCGGCTATCGGGGGTTCCTCGACATGGCGGCGAAGCACTCGACCTACAACGTGATCACGACCACCATCCGCGCGCCGCTCAAAGAGCTGACCGATGAGGATGTTTACAAGCAGATCAAGGAGGGGACGGCCTACGCCCGCAGCCTGGGCATCCGCATCGCGTTCGACCTCGACGTGCGGCTGGCACGCAGGGCGTTCCAGAAGGCACACCCCGACGAGCTTCAGGAGATGCTGCGCCTCCGCGAGTTCGACCTCCGCGACGCGGGCGAAGTGTCCGCCGCCATCGGCAGCACCGATCTGGGCGACCACTACACCTTCCGCACCACCCACTACATTCCGCTCTCGGGCCGCCTGGTCGGCGTCTACTCCTATGTGCGCGGGCCGCAGGGCATCGAGCCCGACACCGTCGAGGACATCACCGCGAAGGGCTGCAAAGTCGTCGCCGCCTCCGCGCGCGAGGTGAAGGTGGCCATCGCCTGCGGCGAAGCGACCAAGGGCCGCAAGGCCTGCGTCCTGGCCGCCTTCACGCACCTGACGCCCGACGTCTTCGCCCCGCACCTGCTGGGGTTCCAGCGCGAGATCATCCAGCGATACGCCGACACGGGGCTGGCCGGCGTGTGCAAGGACGAGTGGGGCTTCCCCCCCTGCTACGACGGCTGCCCCGCGAAGAACGACTACTGGTTCTCGAAGTCCCTCGCCGACGAATATGGCAAGCGCACGGGCGGCCGCGACCTCGTGCGCGATTGCCTCCTGATGTGGGCCGGCGAGCGCGGCCGCGTGCCCGAGCGCCAGGCCGCCATCAACGTCTTCCAGGAAATGTCGCGCCGCCGCAACGCGGAGATCGAGGACGACTTCTACAAGGCCACGAAAGCCACCTTCGGCCCCGCCGCCATCGTCGCCACGCACCCCACCTGGTATCCCTACCCAGGCGTCCAGGAGTTCAAGAAGAACGGCCTCGACTGGTGGGCGGCGACGCGCGACCTGGCGCAGACCGACGAGGTGACGCCCTACTGCTGCCGCACGTCGCTCGCCAAGAAGTGGGGCAGCCCCGTGTGGGTCAACATGTACTACTCGGCGAAGCGGGCGGACTACGACAAGGCGCTCTGGGCGCACGCCCTCGGCGGCGGGCGAATCAACTACCATCCCGTCTATCCCGCCCCCGAGCAGAAGGGGCGGAACTGGGCCTACGACTCGCTCCTGAGGGGCGGCCTGATGCGCGGCGAGTGCCGCGTGCGCCTCCTCAACTTCATCACGAGGGCGCCGCTCGACTGCCCCGTCGCGGTCGTCTTCGGCCACGCCTGCGCGATGAACTGGGCGGGGCCGGCCTACGCCGACGTGGGGATGGCTCTCACCGACGCCCTGTGGCGCGCCGGCTTCCCTGCCGACCTCATTCCGTCGAGCGACATCGCCTCCCTGAAGCTCAGCGACGACGGCCTCGTGCAATACGGCCCGCAGCGCTACGCCGCCGTCGTCCTCTACCACCCCGAGTTCGACCGGCCCGAGACCGCGGCATTCTTCGAGAGGGCCGCCGGCGGCAAGACGGCTCTCTTCCGCGTGGGCAACTGGACGGCGGGCCCGGATGCCAAGCCCTTCGACGGCAACGCCGCACTGCCGAAGGCGATGGCGGTCCTCCCTGATGCCGCGTCGTGCGCCAAGGCAGTGGTCGCGCGCCTCGGCGAGCGGGGCGTTGCGCCGCAGACGGGCGCGGGCGAGCGTATGACCGGCTTCGGCTACGGCATGAGCGCGCCCCCCGCCGCCGGCCGCTGCCGGCTTGTTGATGGCACGGAGATCATCCTCTCCGGGGCGAAGGATGTGGCGGGTGATCCCATCCGGTCCGCTCTTGAGGTCAAAGGCCATAAGATCACGGTGGACGCGACAGGAGTCGTGGGGATTCGCCTGGCGGCGGATGGGAGCCTGGAGGCCCTCGCGGCTGGCGGCCTCAAGCGCATCGAGGCCGGCGCCCTCAAGCTCGCCCTCGAACAGGCGACCGACATCGCCCTCTGGCGCGACGCGGCGGGCAAGTGGCACGGCGTCCTACAGGACTGCCCCGGCCCCGTCCCGCCTCCCCTGACGGCCCTCGCCGCCGACTGGCTCCGCCTCTCCGTGCCCCCGCCGCTGCCCTGAGATGCGCAGCGGCGTAGCCAACTATTATATTCAACTGCTAAGTCTAGCCGTATCAGCCACTTAACGTGTCTGAGAAAAAAGACGCTCTGGCAGCCTCTGTACGCCCCTCCGGCGACCTCATTCGACCTGGGACACCTTCGGGCGAAATTGCTGACCGGTGATTTTTGGAAGTGTAGTATTAGAGAGGACTTGCAGACTCGGTCCTCCGTCGCCCCTCTCCGACCCGGAAGGCCCCAAATCGCGTCCTACGCGCTCCCCCCGCTGTGAACTCAGTTGACCAGGAACTGGAGGATTCGCGCGGCGTGGCCCTGGCTCTTGGGGTTCTTGTCGGATGAGGTGCGGAGGGTCAGCTCGTGGTCGCCGGGCTTGGTCTCGGCGTTGAAGATGTAGGCCCAGGGGATGTGCAATCCGCCGCTCCACTGGGTGAACTGGTCGAGCTTGCGGAAGGGGGCGCCGTCTATGCTGAACTCCAGGATGCCCACGTCGTAGCCCGCGGCCTCGAGGACGCCGATGGCCGTGCCCGTGAACTTGAGCTTGAGCGTGGCCCCCGGCTCCGTGGCCTCGAGGGCGGGGCAGTTGACGAATTGCTTGCGGGTGCCGCCCTTGGGCGGCTTCCAGCTCGGCACGAGCTGCCAGCCGCTGACGAGGGTAGCCTCCTTGATGTCCACGAACCGCGCGCGGCCGTAGTGGAACGGGTCCAGCGGCTTCTCGGGCATGGCGTGCGGCTTCACCTGGGCGTCGGCGGGGAGGGGCTCTTTCCAGGCTGCGTCGAGGAAGCGGCCAATCGAGGCGGCGTAGAGCCGATGGCCGAAGGGCGAGGGGTGCAGGCCGCCGAACTTCTTCCAGTCGAACTCCCCCTTGTCAATCCGCAGCGTCACCTCGCGGGCGAGGTCAATGGCCGAGACGCGGTAGTGCTGTGCCACCTTCTCGTGCGCGGCGATCTGCGGGGCGACCGTGCCCTTCCGCACGTAGGCCATTTTGTCCTCGTCGGCGCAGTAGAGGATCACGAGGTCAATGGCGGGGTTGAGCGCCCGTGCCTGGCGGATGATGCCCTCGACGCCGCGGATGCTCTCCTGCGACGTGCGGCTGTTGTGGAGATCGTTCACCGCGAACTCGAAGAACAACAGGTCCACCGGCCCATTGCAGAAGACGGTGGTCTTGAGGCGGAAGGGCGCGAGCGTCGTGTCGGTGGACGAGATGCCGGCATTGACGAAATCGAACTTCGTGTCGGGATAGCGCTTCTGAAGCAATTCGGCCGTGAACACCCGCCAGCCGTTGGCCTCGGTGATCGAGCCGCCGAGGAACGCCACGCGGGCCTTCTTCTCGCGCTCGATCTTGATCCGCGAGTTCGCCAGGCCGCCGCGGAGGGCGAAGCATTGATCGGGAGTCCGCCCCACATCCTGCTGTCCTGCGGTCACTGCTGCAACGGCGGCCACGGCGAGGGTCACGAGCATGGCGCTGCATCCTTCTGAGGGGTTTGGGGCGTCGGCGGAGGCGGCGATTGCGCCGCTTCGTCGTTGCCCGCGATGTCGAGCGTTGTCCAGCCGAGTAGGCCGTCGAGGAACTGGCCGAAGCTGAATCCGACCCGCGCGCCCCAAGTATACCTGGCCATTTTGGGACTGCAAGCAGGTGGGGGGCGGCCCGCAGCGAAGCGCCGGCGGGGGCGGCACGGCGAGAAGAGTCGAGGACGAGGACGATTGGGGGAGAGCGCAGGCTTTGCCAGGACTGGGGGCCAGACTCGCGTGGCTCGATGGGCTTGCACTCGGCGGCCCGGACGCTACAATGGTTGAGAGGCGTGGCCAACGGGGCCACCCAAGGCTCAACTGGGGGAGTTTGGTGGTGGGCTCTCGCGGGAGAGCGGAAAGGAGCCGGCATGAAGACCTCGATCGGGCGGGTGGGCGCAACCGTGGGCGTAGTTCTCCTGCTGTGCGCGGCAGCAGCCGTCGCGGAGGACTGGCCTCAGTGGCGGGGGGCCAATCGTGACGGAAAGGTGACCGGCTTCGCCGCCCCGCAGACATGGCCAAAGGCACCGACCCAGAAGTGGCGGACGACCGTCGGCTCGGGCGACGCAACGCCCGCCCTGGTCGGCGACAAGCTCTACGTCTTCGCTCGCCAGAGCGACGACGAGGTGACGCTGTGCCTGAACGCGGGCGACGGGAAGGAGCTGTGGAGGGACAAGTACGCGGCGCAGGCCGTCACCGGGGCGGCGGCACGGCACCCCGGGCCGAGAAGCTCCCCGGCGGTGGCCGAGGGCAAGGTGGTTACGCTGGGCGTGGCCGGGGTCGTCTCGTGCCTCGACGCGGCCAGCGGCAAGGTCGCCTGGCGCAAGGACCCGTTCCCCAAGGTCGTGCCGCAGTTCTTCACGGCCATGTCGCCGATCATCGTGGACGGGATGGCCATCGCCCACGTGGGCGGGAAGGGCAAGGGCGCGATCATCGCATTCGACCTGGCTACCGGCGACGAGAAGTGGCGCTGGGGCGCCGAAGGCCCGGAGTACGCCTCGCCCGCCCTGCTGACGGTGGAAGGGACGAAGCAGATCGTGACGCTGACGGAGAAGAGCATCGTGGGCGTCGGCGTCGCCGACGGGAAGCTCTTGTGGACGCTTCCGTTCGTGCCCCAGATGCGGGCCTACAACGCCGCGACGCCGATCGTGGACGGGCAGACGGTGATCTACACGGGGGCCGCACGGGGCACCAAGGCCGTGAAGATCGAGAAGCAGGGCGATGGCTTCGCCGCCAAGGAGCTGTGGAGCAACCCGGAGGTCGCCCCACAGTTCAACACGCCGGTGCTCAAGGACGGGTTGCTCTTCGGGCTGTCGAGCCGCGGCAACCTCTTCTGCCTCGACGCCAAGACGGGCAAGGCGGCCTGGACCGACACGGCGCAGCACGGCCGGGGCTTCGCGGCCATTCTCGACGCCGGCCCGGTCGTCCTGGCCCTCCCGAGCACCTCCGAGCTCATCGCCTTCAAGCCCAGCGGCACGAAATACGAGGAGGTGGCCAAGATCAAGGTCGCCGACACGCCGACCTATGCGCACCCGGTGATCGCCGGGAACAGGGTCTTCGTGAGAGACCAGGACGCAGTGACCCTGTGGACGCTTGAGTGAGCATCCTGCCGGCGCCCTGCCGCATGGGTGGCGCTCGGTCGGAGCCGTGGAGCCGACGGGAGTTGCGCATGCGCCACGTTTGCAGCGCGTTGGCCATCGTTGCCTCCCTCGCGGCGTCCGCGTTCGCGGCGGTGTTCCAGTACACCGTGCCCGTGGCGACGAGCAAGGGCGAGAGCGCGGCGTTCCTGTGGATTCCGCCCCAGGCCAGGCAGGTGCGCGGCGTGGTGATGGGCGGGATGACGCTGATGGAGCGCGAGTGCGCGAAGGACCCGCGCCTCCGGCAGGCGTGCGCCGCCGAGCAGTTGGCCATCGTGTTCCTCAAGTGCGGGCTCGGCTCGGCGGATCTCCAGAAGGTGCTGGACGACCTGGGGACGGCCTCGGGCTGCCGCGAGCTGTCGGTGGCGCCGCTGCTGTTCGTCGGCCACTCGGCGGGCGGGCCGCAGGCGAAGGCGTGTGCGGTGAAGATGGCGGCGCGCTGCTTCGGGCTGGTGCAGTACCGGGGCGGCGTGCCCGGCGGCGGCGAGCCCGTGCCGCCGGGCGTGCCGGCGCTGATGATGATCGGGCAGTTCGACGAGTTCGGCGGCACGATGCGCGACGAGGCCGGCCGCGAGACCTGGGAGGGCGGCCGCGACGCCCTCGCCGCCTACCGCGCGCAGGCCGAGCGGAACCTGGCCAGCATCGTGGTCGAGCCGGGCGCAGGGCACTTCGCCTGGTCCGACTGCAACGCCGCCTACCTAGCCCTCTTCCTCCGCAAGGCGGCGCAGGCACGTATCCCCGACTGGCCCCTCGACGCCAAGGAGCCGGTCAAGTGCAAGGAGATCGATCACCGCACCGGCTGGCTCACCGACCTGGCGATCAAGGCCAAAGGCGAGTTCGACCCGGCCCCCTACGGCGAGTACCGGGGCGACAGGGCGAAGGCCGCCTGGCACTTCGACAAGGAGATGGCCGAGGCCACCATCGCCTACCACGCAGGAGGCTTCGGCAAGCAGGACCAGTTCATCAAGTGGAACGACCCCTTCTGGGTGGATGCCGGCACGCGGTTCTTCTTCACCAAGCTCAAGTGGGTGGGCGACGGGCAGACGTTCGAGGTGCATCCGGTCTATGCGGACGCCTATCCCTCGCAGCACCAGGGCCGGGGGCCGCGATGGCTCGACGCGGGGAAGCCTGCGGGCCACTCCGCCGCGCCCATCCTCGTGCGGCAGGTGAGCGGGCCGGTCGTCGCGACGGGGCCGAACACCCTGCGCATCCAGTACGACGCCCTCGCTCCCGCCACCGAGGGCTCGCGCGTGACCTTCCTCGCCTACAGCACGGGCGACCGCGACTACCGCTACACCGAGCAGGTGGGCATGATGCCGCGCGGCTTCGCCGGCCTCAAGGCCGGCAAGGACCAGACCATCACCTTCCCGCCCCTGGGCAACCTGAAGGCGGACGGCGGCCCGGTGGAGCTGAAGGCGACCAGCGACTCCGGCCTGCCCGTCGAGTACTACGTAGCCTGCGGCCCGGCCATCGTCGTGGACGGCAAGCTGAAGGTCGCGGAGCTTCCCGCCCGCGCGGCCTTTCCCATCCCCGTGAAGGTCGTGGCCTGGCAGTTCGGCAGCGGCGTCGAGCCCCTGGTGAAGACGGCGACGCCGGTCGAGCAGGCGATCCAGATCGAGAGGCCGTAGGATCAGGAGGAACAGCCGTGAGGAGCCAGCACTGGCTTCGGTGGGCCGTCCTGGTGGCGATCGGCGCGCGGGCAGCGAGCGGCCTCGCGGCCACAGCCCCCGCCCGCGAGGAGCTCGGCCGGCGAGTGAAGCTGCGCATCCTGGTGGACAAGGTGATGCAGCCCACCGAAGGCTGGGCGACCAAGGAGTGGATGGTCAAAGCCACGGCCGAGGCGGGCTTCAACGTCTTCTCCCCACGCCGGGGCCACGACCGCCCCGACGAGGTGCGGCAGGTGACCCAGTGGTGCGAGAAGCACGGCATCTACCACATGCCCTGGATGCGCGGCTCGCTGAATGCACCGGCCGGCCCGGAGGCCGACGGCAGGCGCGTGGTGTGGGCCAACGGCGCCGAGCAGCCGCTCTGGAGCCCGAACTCGGACGAGTTCTGGGCCTGGACGAGCCGCTACATCGTCGAGTATGCGAAGATGAGCGCCCAGAACAAACACCTGATGGGCGTGTTCCTCGACTACGAGAACTACGAGAAGGGAGGCCAGGGCAACCTCTACGGCCTCTCGTACGACGACCTGATCCTGGGGAAGTTCGCCAAGGCCAGGGGCATCCAGTTGCCCGAGCTCAAGCTCGCCGAGCGGGCCGAGTGGCTCAGGAAGCAGGGCCTCCACGACGCCTTCGCCGCGTTCCAGATCGCGCACTGGCGCGAACGGTGCCGCGCTCTCCGCAAGGCGGTGGACGCCCACGATGCGACGTTCCAGTTCTGCGTCTACCCGGCGCCGGGCACGCCCTTCATGGTCGAGGCCATCTACCCTGAGTGGGCGACGGAGGCGGCGCCGCTCATCCTGGCCGATGCCTGCACCTACGGCCGGCCATCGCGTGTCCTCCCCGAAGCCGCCTCGGTGCAGGGCAACCGCCAGAGGCTGCTCGAGCGCAGGAAGACACCCAAGGAGCGAGGCATTCCCCACATCTACGCCGGCGGCATAGACCCGGCCGTGAAGGGAGCCGATCCGGAATTCTGCGGGAAGAACGCCGTCGCCATTTCCGACGTCACCGACGGCTACTGGGTCTTCTACGAGGGGCCGACGTACGACAAGGACCACCCGGCCTACTGGAAGTGGTTCACCTGGGCGAACCAGGCTATCGCCGCCGGCGACTTCGCGGCCCAGCGCCAGCCCCGGGAGACGCCGGACAGTTGGTCCCTCGACCTCCTCCAGCGCATCGGCAAGCCAGTCGAGCTCCTCCCGCCGCCCGTGACGGGCGGGACGGTGCGGCTCCCGACGGTGAAGCTGCGCCAGGAGAACCTGCTCCTCATCGCGACGAAGGCGGGCACCCCTGTGGCGCTGACGCTGCGGCAGCACCCGGTCGCGCGATACGAATCTCCCCTCATGTGGGAGCTGCACGACCCTGCCTGGAAGCGGATCGCCTCGGGGGCGATTCCACAGGGAGCTGCAGATACGGTGAAGTTCACCCCTGCGGCTGGCGGGATCTACACCCTGGCTGCCTCGGCGGGCCCCTGTGCCTACTCGGTCGAGACCGCCAATGCGCCCGTGTCGCTGCACGCGGGCGGCGGCCTGTCGGTCATCTACGGTGCCAGGCGGCTCTACTTCCACGTGCCGGAGGGCGCGGCGCGCTTCACCCTCGCGGTCCGCGGCTCGGGCGCCGAGACCGTCCGGCTGAATGTCTTCGACCCGGAGGGGAACAAGGCCGGCAGCGCCCAGACCACGCCCAAGTCGCCCCGCGCATCGGTCGAGTTGAAGAGCGGCGAGGCCAGCGGCAAGACGTGGTCGCTCGAGCTGACCCGCGCGGACGAGGGGGTGCTCGAGGACAGCACCCTTCAGCTTGGCCCGGAGCTGCCTCCTGCCCTCGCTCTCGACCCTGCCCACGTCCTGCGTCTTGGCCCCGCCCGCGGCCAGCCGTGAGAGCGGCGTGCTCTGGCTGAAGGCACGCCCGGCGGTGCGGCTTATTGACCTCTGCGAAACTAATGTGCCATGACGGAGTGGGCACGACGGGTGCCTGATAGCCCACGAAGTGGGCGAGCCAGGCGTAGCCCAGGGCGACCGAAGGGAGCCCTGGGAAACGAGGCCACCCCACGCATGAGCCCCTGAAAGGGGCGATTCACAGCCACCTGAATCGCCCCCATTCGGGGGCTCCCCGTGGGGGTCGGCCCACCCAGGGCTCCCTTCGGTCGCCCTGGGCTACGCCTGGGTCACCCCCATTCGGGGGCTGCGCGGCGCGCATTGCGTTCGCAGAGGCCAATAGTATCTCAGGGGGCAGGGGCCTGTTCGAGCAGGATGTCGCCGATGCGCCACGCCGGGCTGTCGGGCGGCGCCAGCTCGTTGATGTTCACGACCTTGCCGTACTGCTCCAGGATCAGCCCCGTGAGGCTCACGGGGTAGTCGAGGACGCCATCGCCCTTCTCGCGGCGCCACCTGGCCCAGGGGGGCGGGTCGGGCGTCCTCGCGCCCGGCAGGGGCCAGGCGACGTATTGCCAGCCGTCGAAGGCGTTGAAGCCGGGGTACGGATTGCCGTAGGCGTAGCCGCGGGGGCGGCGGACGGTTGTCCATCGCTCGCCCTTGGCGTCGCGAATCTCCAGGTCCACCCACGCTGCCCCGTTGCCGTGAATCCAGATGCCGAGCTGCGTGACGCCGGCCGGGATGCTGGGCGGCTCGCGCTTGGGCCTGAGGACGGCATAGCGGAGGCGGTGCGGGCTGACGCCGGGTTCATCCTTCAGCGTGATGGAGAGGGCCTTCTCGCCGGCGGCCCGTCCGTCCGCAAGGGCCAGCTCGAATGAGGAGAGCTTGACGGGCGTGTCGTCGTTGAGCTTCTCCAGCTCCGGGCACGCGGCCCCGTCGGTCGCCCAGTCGGCCAGCCCCCCCGACGGGACGAGCGGCCGCGCGCCCTGCCCGGGCGAGCCGTCATACGTGGGCTTGCCGAGCTGCGCCTCACCGATGTCCCCCGCGTTCTCGAGCCAGATCGGGCTGGGAGCGACCTCGAAGGCAATGCGGCCGTCCTTCACGGCCAGGGGCCGGCTGTTGCACTGGCTGTCCGTGAGGCGGGGCTGCGCGCCGCCCCTGACCCCAAACGAGATGGAGCGGTGGCCTCGCGTGGTCCAGAGGGCGTAGACCGGCCCCTTCGGCCCGTTGAAGCGAAGGCAGTGAGCGTTCACCGAGCCGGTCGGCACGAGCGAGTGGAACTTCGCCTTGTCGAGCAGCCGCGTCATCGTGCCGTAGGCACAGTAGCCCGGCTTGGGGTTCAGCTCGGGGGCTTTGTGGCAGAGGCCCACGGAGCCGTAGCCCGTGTAGTAGTACTCGCCGCCGGGGTCCCAAATCTCGCAGGCGGTGCCCCACCAGACCACCCCGACGGCAAAGCCGCGGAGGAACCCGCGGAGATAGACGTCGGCCTGCTCCTTCTCGCGCTCGCGGTCCGGGGAGTAGCCGCAGCCGCTGCACACGTAGAAGCCTTCGGTGATGTAGAACGGCAGGTCGCCGTAGCCGTAGTGCTTTGCGACCTCTCGGAGGTAGAAGAAGAAATAGATCTGGTCGCCCATGAAATCGAGGGCCAGGCCGTCCATCAACTCCCTGGGATACTTGCGGGAGAGGAACGTGGCGATGAAGTGCGGGTAGCCGTTGCCGAAGCTGAGCTTGAGGCGCGGGTGATGCTCGCGAGCGGCCCGGCTGCGCGCTGTGGCGAGGGCCCAGTGCTTCTGGAAGAGCTGTTCCTCGTCGTCGGTGAGCTTTCTCGGCGCCGGGTTCTCGAGCAGCTCGGGGGGAAAGTAGCCGTAGTGGCGCCCGCTGAGGGCCTGCTCGGCGAACACGGTCCAGTACTCGTGCTGCGGGTTCTCGGCGATCTTCTTGAGCGCCTCCTCGAGCGACTGCACCCGCAACAGGAGGTGGTTGTAGGCGGGATGGACCTTGTAGCGTTTCGAGAAGCCCTCCTGCCACAGCTTCTTGTCCACATGGCTCCAGCGGACGCCGATCTTGCTCATCAAGGAGCCTGCGGCGTCGGCGCCCGCCCCGTAGTGGCTGCCCATGAACACCCACATTCCGAACGGCGAATCGCGGTCGGCCTCCCGCGTGTCGGCCGGCAGAAGGGCGAACGTCGTCCGGCGCCGCACGAGAGGCTCCCCCCGCGGGTCCAGGAGGCGCACGTCGAGGTCGTGAAGCCCGAGCACCTCGGCCGGCAGGCTCAGGGCCTCGGTTCGGCCCGCTCGCGGCGCGAGCGACCAGGCCGCCCGGTGGACCCTGCTCTTCCCGTAGAAGTCGGTCACCGTGGCCTCGAGCTGGCCCGATTGAGCAACGGGCGTGGTGTTGCGCAAGTGGGCATGGAACACGGGGGTCTGGGGCTGGACGAAGATGTGGCCGGCCTCGTCCGACCCCACCTTCATCTCAACGGGGCTTTCGACGAGCGTGGCGGCGAAGATGTGCACGCCGCAGGACTGCGCCGGGACCTCAGGATAGCCTTCCCGCACGGGTGGCCCCGTGAGGTCCAGCTCCAGCGCGCGCTCCTGCTGGTTCGCGAGGAAGTCCTGGAACGCGCCCGAGTCGAGTGGCACACGCACGAGCCACAGCCGGGCCTCGGTGGGCGACGGCTTGCCCTGGCTCCGCGCGTGGCCGACGGGCAGGGCCACGGCCGCCGCCCCCGCGCCGGCGTCGCTCCACTTCGGCACGGGGTGGCATCGGTCGAGCACCATCCCCTGGTGCGGCTTGACCATGCGCACGTTGAGAATGCCGGTGCAGTCGCTTCGGGTATCGGCGGCCGCCAGGATCGCGAGCTGGGTGTACTGCCTGCGGGGCACGCGCAGCATCACGCGCTTGGGGTCGTTGCTCGCGGCCTCGGTGCGGACGTAGGCGGCTCGGCCCCGATAGTCCACCTTGCTGAGGTCGAGGTGGTTCGGCCGGCCCGGCGCGGCGTCCCACAGGAAGGGGATTCCGCCGACCGCGATGAACCTTCCAGGCGAGGGAAGCTCCTTTGCCTCCAGGCTGTGGCCGTCTCCGATGTCCCCGTCGTTCAGCCCATCTCCGTTGCAGCGCGCCGCGAGGTCCAGGGGCAGGAAGCCGTCCATCCTGGGCGGCAGCTTCCGCACGCGGACGGAGCGCACGCGGTCGCCGGCATTCAGCGACAGGCAGATGCCGCCGCGCGTCCACTTCGGCCATTCCACGCTGGCCACCAGCAGTCCATCGGCCCAGAGGCGGGCCTCGCGCGCCGTAAGCTCGATGCGCAGGCGCAGCCAGCGCTCGCTCCACGGCGTGGCGGCGACGAACTCGGCCTGAAGCCTGCGGAGAGCGGCCTCGCGAGCCTTCGGGTCGCCCGAGTAGGGCGAGGCGGCAAGGGCGTTGAGGTCCGGCCGCGCCCAGAGCGGGAGCCAGTGCTTGACCGTCTTGTCGCCGGCAGGGCGGGTCACGAGGTCGCCGTCGCGGGCAGAGGCGCTGACGAGGAGCTTGAACCTGTCGGCGGGTTGCGCCCTCACCTCGAGCTGATAGCCGGGCCGGATGTCGTCGGCCCCCGTGGTCGCGGCGGCAACGGTCAGCGGCTCGCGCGGGTGGGCGACCATCACCTCGGCGGTCACGGCGTAGTCTTCCCAGCCGGCGTCGCCTGCGCAGAGCTGGACGCGGCTTGCGGCCTCGAGGACCACGCGTGCCGCCTTGTCCTTCGTTGCGTCGCCGCTGTCAGGAACGGTGGGGGCCTTCGCGCCCGCGTCCCAGCGGTCCTCGACCAGTCGGAGGTTGCCCCCGCGCAGGCGCCACGGCGGAGGGGCGTCGAGCTCGAACTCCCGGCAGCGCAACTCGGCGAGCGTTTGGGCGGGCAGTTCCTGCCACCACGTCCCGCTCGCCTGGCCTCCCGCGGCCCCGCGGACGAACGCGACGCAGCCGATCAGCGCGATGATGCTTGCCTTCCACATTGCGAGGTCCTCAGACCTTGGGGGCGAGCCAGCCCCCATCATAGGCCGACGCCCCGGCACGGTCAAGGGCGCTCGTCGCCTCGCTTGCGTGCGGGCCAGTTGCTGGCTACAATGCCTGCCGGAAGAGGGGAGGATGATCGCGGCGGCGCGAGGCCCGTTGAGAGACCCGCCCCCCCGTCGGACGGGGGAGGCCCCTTGGAGGAGACAGACATGCCGGAGGCCGAGCTCACCCCCGCGCCAACAAGTCCGCCTGCACGCCAGGCCGGTCCGGAGCCACGAATCGTCGTGGCCGGCGACATCGCCGTGGACTGGCTTCAGTGGCCCATGAAGCCGGCGTGCCTCGGCACGTGCGAGGACGAGAGGCACCCGAACTGGCGCCTCTACACCGGCTTCCGCGAGGCGGCCGAGCCGGGCGGCGCGCTGCTCCTCGCCCAGATGGTCGGCGACGCAACGGGCCTGCCCGTCGCTCGCCCGAGGACTCGCCGCCTCGACCGCATTCCCGCCGAGAAGATCCTGCGCTCCGCCTCCGTGCTCAAGGAATATCCCCTCTCGTCCGCCAGGAAGGATGAGGGGAAGAAGGTGTACCGCATCGAGCAGTTCCGCGGGTTCTGCGGCCCCAAGCTGGCGAACCCCGCTCCGCCGGCGGTGCAAGGGGATTCGCCGCACGCCGAGCTCGTGGTGCTCGACGACGCGGGGAACGGCTTCCGCGACTGCCCGGCGGCGTGGCCCCAGGCATTCGCCGCCCCGGAGGGAAGCCCGCTGGTCGTGCTCAAGATGAGCCGCCCCCTGACGCGCAGCGCCCTCCTGGCCGAGGCGGTCCGGCGGCACGGGCAGCGGCTCGTGGTGGTCGTCCGCGCGGACGACTTGCGGGAGGCGGGCGTGGATATCAGCCGGCGCCTCTCGTGGGAGCGAACGGCTCAGGACCTGCTCTGGCAGTTGCAGCTCAACAGCGAGCTGGACGAGTTGAAGCACTGCGCGCATCTCGTCGTCCGCTTCGGCCTGGAGGGCGCGCTCCACACGCAGTGGCGGGGCGATGGCGTGGAGGCCGCGCTGCTCTACGACCCCGGGGCGATCGAGGAGGACTACGACCAGCGCTACCCGGGGAAAATGCAGGGGCTGGCGAGCGCGTTCGTCGCGGCGCTGGCGGCCGGCCTCGTCGGCAAGACGCTGGCGCCCGAGGCCATCGGGCAAGGCATCCGCAACGGCTTGAGAGCGGCTCGCCGCCTCCTCCTCCGAGGCTTCGGCGGGGTCACAGGAGACCCGTCGTACCCGAGGCAGGGGATCTTCGTGCCCAGCGGGGAGGCAGACCCCTTCCTCGCCGACGTGAGCGTGCCCGATCCTGGGCCGACGGGACCGGCTTGCGGGCACTTCTGGACGATCCTGGACGAGGTGACCCGCGACCGGCTCGAGGGCGTGGCACGCAATGTGGTCGAGAGGGGGCGCGAGAAGGACAAGAGCCTGAGCAAGGTGCCCGTGGGATGCTTTGGGGAGATGAGGACTCTGGACAGGGCCGAGATCGAGGGCCTCCAGATGATCCGGAACCTGATGGCGGAGTACCTGCTCAACCCGAAGCCCAAGAACCCCTTGTGCATCGCGGTGTTCGGGCCGCCGGGGTCGGGCAAGTCCTTCGCCGTCACCCAGGTGGCGGAGAGCATTGCGAAGGACCGCGTCGAGGAGATCACGTTCAACGTGGCCGAGTTCACTTCGCCGCAGGCCCTGGCGCCCGCCTTCCACCGGGTGCGGGACATCGCGTTGAAGGGCAAGGTGCCGCTCGTGTTCTTCGACGAGTTCGACTCCCGGCTCGACGGGCGGAAGCTGGGCTGGCTGAAGTACTTCCTCGCCCCGATGCAGGATGGGGAGTTCCGGGAGGGCGAGGCGGTGCACCCGATCGGCAAGGCCATCTTCGTCTTCGCGGGCGGGACCAGTCACAGCTTCCAAAGGTTCCGCGGAGAGGGTGCGCAGAAGGGATTCCGCAACGCCAAGGGCCCGGACTTCCTCAGCCGGCTGCGCGGCTACGTGAACATCGTGGGCGCCAACGAGGCGAGCCGCACGGACAGCCTCGTCCTCATCCGCCGAGCCGCGTTCCTGCGCCACATCCTGGAGAAGAACGCCCCACAGGTGTTCGACTCCTCCGGGAAGGCGCTGATCGATCGCGGCGTCCTGGACGCGATGCTCAAGGTCCGGGAGTACCGGCACGGCGTGCGGTCCATGCTGGCGATCGTGCAGATGAGCCTCCTGGCGGGCCGCCGCTGCTTCGAGCGCGCCGACCTCCCGCCGGCGGAGCAGCTCGAGCTGCACGTGGACGCGCGCGCCTTCTCGCGCCTCGCGCTGCGGCACATCCTCTTCGAGGGCCGGATCGAGGACATCGCCCGTGAGCTCCACAACCGGTACCTGCCCCCCATGCAAGGAGAGCGCCCCGCCGACGACCCCACGATGCAGCCCTGGGACAAGCTCCCCGAGCTGTACAAGGAGTCGAACCGCCAGGTGGCCGACCAGATTCCCGAGAAGCTTCAGAGCATCGGGTGCAGCTTCCGCCCTGCGGGGGAAGGCGCGCCCCCGCCGTTCCAGTTGGCCGACCGCGAGATCGAGCGGCTTGCGCAAATGGAGCACGAGCGATACGTCGAGGAGCGCAAGCGAGCGGGCTGGGTTTACGGCCCAGAGCGGGACGAGGAGAAGAGAACTCACCCCTGCATCGTCCCCTGGGACAAGCTTCCGGAGAAGGAGAAGGAGAAGGACATCGCCTCGGCCCGCGCCATTCCCGAGCTCCTGGCGAAGGCGGGCTTCGGGGTCTGCCGCGTGACGTGAGGTGCCGCGATGCCGATGCACAAGCCGTATAGGCTCGCCGTCAAGGCCGCGATCCTCGATGCCGAGGGGCGCTGCCTGCTCATCCGCCGGTCCACGCACTGCCGCCACTACGTCGGGCAGTGGGAATGGCCCGGCGGCAAGGCGGACAAGGGCGAGGAGTTCACCGAGGCGCTGGCCCGGGAGGCGCGGGAGGAGACGTCGCTCGAGATCGAGATCACGGGCCTCGTGGGGGCGGCCCACTTCGAGATGCCGGCGGTGCACGTGATCCTCCTGTGCATGGAGGCGCGGAGCGTCGGCGGCGAGGTCGCACTGAGCGAGGAACACGACCAGTTCGCCTGGGCTCCCCTGTCTGACCTGGCCTCTTGGGACCTGACAGAACAGGTCCGGCCCCTCATGCTGGACTACGCGCGCTCGAGGAGAACCACCCGATGACCGCTCCACTGCCCGACAATGTTCGGAACGACCCGGCAACCTGGCCCGCGCTGTCCGATGCCGACTGGGTGGCGCTACACGTCCCGCGCTTCAAGGCCGTCCGGCCCCTCTACGTGGCCTACGAGGAGTTCCTCAAGCCCGTCCTGAAGCAGGCCTGCCGGGTGCTGGCGCCCCTGGCGATAGTGGACGCCCGCGCCAAGCAGATCCCCAGCTTCGCCGAGAAGATCATCCGCAAGCGCGCCGACTACACCGACCCGAACGAGCCGCTTCCGCCCGACCCGCTGGTGCGCATCACGGATCTCTGCGGGGCTCGGGTCATCGCGCAGACATCCGACCAGGTGGACAAGATCTGCCAGTTCATCGAGAAGGCGTTCGACATTGACTGGCCCAACAGCGCGGACAACAATCAGCGGCTCAAGCCGTGCGAGTTCGGCTACCGCTCGGTGCACTACATTGTGATGGTCAACCCCGAGAAGCTGAAGGCCGCCGGCATCGAGGCGGAGGTCCCTGCGGAACTCCTCGGGTATGAGCCCGAGCTTGCGGGCGCCCCTGCGGCGAGCCGGCCGCTCAAGGCGGAGATCCAGGTGCGCACGCTGCTCGAGCACGCCTGGGCGGACATCGGGCACGACATGACCTACAAGACTGAGTTCAAGGTGCCCGATCGCATCCTGCGGCAGTTCGCACAGGTGGCCGCCGTCCTCGAGGGCGCCGACCGCGACTTCGGCCGGCTGATCGCCTCGCTGGCAGACTTCCGCTCCAACTACGGGCAGTACCTGGACCGCAAGGAGCTGAAGGCCGAGATCGCGCGCCTCCGCGTGGTGCTGGCCAGCGTGGGCGACGTCAAGCTGGCGGTGAAGATCGCGCGGCTCGCCATCGCCATCGGCGAGCACGAGACCGCGTGCGAGGTGCTGGGGCCGTACCGCGACCAAGCGGACGCGGGCGTGCAACAGGCCCTCGGCATCGCTCTCACGGAGATGCACTGGGACCGGCCGCGGAGCCGGGAGTACATCGAGGGCCGCGAGCTTCTCGCGGAGGCAGTGAAGCACGGGGAGCGGAACGCAGAGGCGCTGTGCGCCCTGGCCGATGCCTGGGCACCCACGAATACCGCCGAGGCACGGAAGTGGTACCGCGAGGCCGCGGCGGTGGACAGCACCGAGCCCCTCACCCTCTGCCGCTACCTGGAGCACGAGGTGGACCACAGCGGCAGCGACGCCGTCATCCGCCTGGCCGAGCCGATGATCCGCAGCGCCGCGGACCACTGCCGCAAGCAGATCGAGGGCCGGTCCAACCTGCCGAACGCCTGGGCGTGCCTGGCCTTCTTCCACCTGTTCCTCAAGAAGCCCTACGACGCCTTGCGGGCCATGGCCCAGGTCGTGCGCCTGTGTGACAGCGGGAGCATGGACCCCGCGGCCGCGCCCCCGGGGGCGGCCCAGCCGCGTCCGTGCGCCGCGGGTCGAGCGCTCCTGCGTGCCCGCGACGCGCTCCAGCACCTCCGCTGCATCCACGAGAAGCTGCCCGGCTTCGACTGGCTGGAGCGCGCGCTGCTGCTCGCCCTCGCCGTTCGCGTGGGCGACGACGACGCGAAGGCGGCCGTCCGCAGGCTGGCCTCGTGGCAGGGGGGCGAGTCGCACTTCGGCGAGCTGGGCAGCGTGGTCATCCTCTCGGGCGGCTGCACCCGCGAGATCCAGCCCGTCATGGACGCGTTCCGCCCCCTTCTCCTCGGAGCGAGCGAGGAGCTTTCGTTCACACTGCTCAGCGGCGGCACGGCCTCGGGCATCAGCGGCATCGCCGGCGACCTCGCCCGACGCTCGCCGGAGCTGATCCGCGCGTTCGGCTACCTGCCCCACCTCCTGCCGGTCGGCGTCCGCCTGGATACCGAGGGCTTCTCCAAGCTCGTCCAGTCCCCGGGGTCCGACTTCACGCCCCTGGACCCTCTGCAAGGATGGACGGACCTGGTCGTGGCGAAGGCCGACCTGCGCCGGGTCAAGGTCCTTGCCTACGCCGGCGGCGCGATCTCCCAGGCGGAGTGCTGCATCGCCCTCGCCCTGGGCGCCCGCGTGGGGTGGGTCGAGGACAAGTCGCTGCCCAAGGAGCGCCTCTTCGACGACCCCGACTGGCAGGATGCCAAGGGCCTGGTCCGGCTTCCTCTCGACGCCATGAGCCTGCGCGCCTTCCTCCTGGTGGACGAGTTGCCCTGCGAGAAGGCGGAATACGAGGTCGCCGCGCGGCTCGTGCACGAGGACTACGTCAAGACCGCCCAGCCCAGGGATTCCTCGCTGCAACCGTGGGGCAAGCTGGCCCCCGACCTGCGCGTGTCGAACTTCCACCAGGTGGCCTACGCGGTGAACATCCTCAAGAGCGCGGGCCTGTCCGTCCGCACGCTCACCGATCCCAGCCGTCCGCTCCTTGATATCGAGGCGGAACTCGGTGCCGAAGGCATCAAGCGCCTGGCCGAGATGGAGCATGGCCGCTGGAACGTCGAGCGCCTCCTGCGCGGCTGGCACCACGCGGCGGTGAAGGACGTGCCGAAGAAGCTGTCTCCCTACCTCGTGCCTTGGGACAAGCTCACGCCGGAGATCAAGAAATACGATCTGGAGGCCATGCGGAACCTGCCGAAGAACCTCAGGGCCGCCGGCCTCGAGGTCTTCAAGCCGTGAGGGATGACCGGCTCGCCGGCCGCGCTTCCTCTTCCCCGCCCTCCCTGCGCTCACGCGAGGCGCTCAGGGCGCAGCGCGCGGATTGACCAACCCCTCCCCGTGGGCCACCGCGTAGGTGCACACGAGGTCGCCGGTCACGTTGTTCATCGTCTCGAACATGTCGAGGATGGGGTTGATCCCCAGCGCCAGCGCCACGACGACGGCCACCTGCTCGCCGCTCAGGCCCATGGTCTGGAGGATGATGAAGAGCAGCATGAGGCTCCCGCCCGGCACGCCGCCCGCGCCGATCGACGACAGGACGGTGGTGATCACCAGGACGATCAAGCTGCCAATCGTGAGGTGAACCCCGAACATGTTCGCCGCCAGCACGGCGAACATGGGCAGGTGCACGCACACGCCGTCCATGTTGATCGTGGCGCCGAGGGGCAGCGAGAAGCTCGCCAGCTCGTTGCGGATCCCCAGCTCCTCCTCGGCCGTCTTCAGCGTCACGGGCAGCGTGGCCGCGCTGCTGCGGGTCACGAAGGCCATGAGCATGGCCTCCTTGGCCCGCTGGAGCACGCGGAACGGGTTCTGGCGGGTCACGGCCCACAGCAGGACAGGATAGACGACGAACACCATGGCCAGGATCCCGAGCACGACGCCCAGGGTGACGCTGACGTAGGGGCCGACGATCTTTGGGCCGTTCAGGCCGAAGTTCATCACCGTCAGTGCCAGGACGCCGATCGGCGAGTACTCGAGAATCCAGTCCACCATCTTGAACATCGCGTCCTGGCAGGCCCTCAAGAGGTCGGCCAGCCGCTCGAGCCGCGCGACGCGCTGCTCGCCGCCGCCCGCCTCCGCGCACACGCGGATCGCCAGCCCGAACAGGATGGAGAAGACAATGATGGGCAGGAAGTTGCCCTCGGCCAGGGCCTCGAACGGGTTGCGGAAGAGCGTGAGCAGCAATTGCGCAAGCACGCCGCCCGTCGTAGCCTTGCCGGCGAACTCGCTGCCCTGGTCACCCATCAGCTTCGCCATGTCCTTCCACCGCGCGAGTTCCGCGCCCGCGCCAGGGTTGATCAGCAGCGCCAGGCACACCCCGATCGCCGCCGCAAGGACGGACGTGAGGAGGTACCACCCCAGCGTCCTCACGCCGACGCGCCCGAACCGCTGGATCGGCAGACTCGACGCGCCCACCACCAGCGAGAAGAAGATCACCGGCACCACGATCATCTTCAGCATGTGGACGAACACGGTGCCGAAGGGCGACACGTAGGGCATGAGGCGCCGCGACACGTCGCTCCCTGTGGCTTCCGAGACGTACCACAGGACGCCCCCGATGGCCGAGCCCGCCACGAAGCACACGAGGATCCGCACGATCAGCGCGGGCCTGAAGTACCATCGGAAGAGAGCTCTCATCTTCGTAGCCCTTTCCCAAGCGCAAGCACAGGGTATCCGTGCCAGGCGACGCAGGTCTGCCGGGGCAGGTATTGTACAGAAAGCCGCCCAGAGAACAAACAGGCTTGCCGCCCACACCGCCGCGCTTTTCGACCGTCGTTCACACCTGGGGCCTTCTGATGATTGCTTCGCCGTTCCGGACAATCATAGGCTCTCTCTCAGCACCGTCAAGCGGGTGTCCGCCCTCCGTCGGGCCGTGATGCTGCCCGCACGACCTCACGCTCGCCGTAGGTGGCGGAGACGATGTCGCGCTCGACCCTCACCGAGTCGGGCAGCTTGGGGATCGGCTGTCGCGCGGTATTGCCCGGTCCATCGCCCAAGCAAAGTTGAACGACAAGAAGCAGGACGGGAACCGTGACGGTCCTCGCTGTCATGGCTCCTCCGTTCTCACTTCGCGAATGTCATCTTCCACTCCACGGTCTTTGTTGCCGACGGAGCGATTCGAACCGCGGCGGTCTCCTTCTGACTGGCACAATCTACCTTCTCGCCGACGACCTCGGCGCGTTCGAGCCGAAAGCCTTTCGGGAGGTGGACTGTCAGCACATACGGATCGCCGATGACCACAGAGCTCTTGCCGGACAGGGCGTTGCTGTCGCCGTCCCATTTCACGTCCAGAAGACTGACGCCGCCCTGGGAGATGTGACGCGTCGTCGAGATGACCCACGGATGCGCGCGCGCCTCGCGGATGGCAAAGACGTGCAGCCCCGTGTTCCGGTCCTGCGCCGGCGCGGTGAACGATCCCTTCGCCTTGCCGAGGAACTTCTGGCTCCAGAATTCGAAGACCAGGTACTCCCGGTCATCAGGCAGACCCAGATCGGCGAACTTGATCTCCTGTTCCGGCGCACCCTGCAGTTCCCACTCGTGCGCCTTCTTCTGCTCCCCCCACTGGAACCGCGCCAACACGGACCAGTGGTCGAACTCGCGGTCAATCTCGAGCAGCCACCAGGGGGCTTCGCCGCCGCAGTGGGGCATGTGGTATTGCCCTGGCCCCCGCTGACTGTAATCGTACAACTGCCCCGGCAAGGTAAACAGCACGGGCGCGCTGCGTTTCATGCCTTCCAGGTTCCGGTCGTCCTTGTAGTCCTCGACCTTGTCGCTGACCATGAGCACGCCGCCGGCCAGGGAGCAAAGGGCGGGCCGCATGATCGTTCCCACCGGCGCGGGCTCCGTCGCGCCGAAGACGGGCATCATGGCATCGGCATCCATTCCATATTTCCCCAGAACATCGCAATGGTCTGGGTCGTTCCGCCAGACCACACCGTTCCATGAATTGAAACGCTGGAATTCCGCCGTCCCGAACCCGTCGCGCCAGAGCCGGCAGCCGTCCACGACGCCGATGAGGGGCACAGCCGGTTGGACGCCCCAGCAACTGAGGATATAGACGTCGGGCCCGAGTTCTTCACGTGCGGTCTGGTCCCAGAGACGGATCAGTTCGCCCGGCGTTGTCTTTCTCTTCTCGAACCATTCCGCACACTTGCTGTAGTTGTTCGTCAGATCGCCGGCCCCGTCGATCTTGACGTAATCCCAGCCCTGCTCCTTGAGACCGCGGTAGAGAGGGCGGATCATCCGATCCACCGCCGCTTTGTTCCTTGTGTCCAGGGAATAGAATCCACGATCCACCGAGAGCTTGCCGTCCGCCTTGTGGACAAACCAATCTGGATGCTTTGCCACGATGTCCTTCACCACGGGGTCGTTGGTTCGAAACACACGGTGAACCCAGATGCCTGGCTTCATTCCGCCATCCCGGATTCTCTTGATGGCGTACTCCGGACCGCCGGGGAACTTGTTGTTCCAGTTCAGGAACCCTTCGGGGGCGCCATTCAAGGTGTTGAAGCAGTTGTCGAACTGGATGTAGCTGTAGCCGAAGTCCGGAAGATGCTTCTCGGCAAACACGTCCACGAGCGAGTCCAGCGTTTTCTGAGTAAAGCCCGTTTTGTACGCCCACCAGGTGCAATAGCCGGTGAGCGATCCCTTCCACGCCTTGTAGGTCCAGGGCGTGAAGTGCTCAAGCGCCTTGTGCTTCTGATAGAAGCGGGGGCGGAAGACCAGCTCAAGGCTCGATCCGCGGCTCTCCCAGGAGAAGACCCGCTGTGGGTTCTCTTCGCGCCTCGGAGTGATGCGCGTCTGGCCATCGGCCGGGCCAGTCAGGACCCAGTCCCAGCGGCGGTCATAGACGGCGTTGTTCCGAAGGTTGTTGCTCAGCCCGACGCTGTTGCGGACATACGGGAAGCGTTTCTGAGCCTCACAAAGCGTCTCGGCGGGAAACGCCTCTCCGCTGCCCACGACCGTGCCGCGCACGACCAGTTCCACCCCGTCCCCTGGCCGGGCCAGGCTGAAAGCCAGGCGCTGCTCGACCTTCTCACCCGTGGTGACGGTCGGTTGCATAGTGATGCCGCCGCGCGTCTCGTTGCCGTCCTTGTCTCGTGCCACAACAACAGCATCGAGCACGACGGTGCCGTGATAGCGGAGGCTCAGTCGCCCTTGCCCGGCATTCCAGTCGGCCGTGGCCGGAGCGTGCGGCGGCGGGTCAACCGTCTCCCGTGCAACGACCCAGGAGGCGCCGACCAGCGCAGCCAGGATTGTCGTGAGGGACGATCGTCTCACAAAGGCTCTGGTGCTCATCTCGATGGCTCCTTCTGCGGTGCTGGGTGTTGCCGATGTTCAGCCACGTTGACGCAAGGACCCGTGATTGTGTAAACAACGCTTGAATGTCGCGTATGCTCAGGATATCTTAGTGGATGGTGATTTGGGAATGGCGCTTCGTAATCCATTCCTGTCGTAATGTAAACAAATGAAGTCTGAACGTTGCTACGATATTCCGGAGAAGCGGGAGGCCCTGGTGCCGGTCGCGGCCGACTGCACCCGCTTTGCGGTCTGGCGGGTGGCTCGGGAGCGGTGGGGTCCAGCGTTCCGGTTTCGCTCGCCCCGCGTGGACACGCTGTTCTGCGGGCTGGTGCTGTCGGGACAACTCGAGCAGGCCGACGGCGCGGACCGCGTGCGCCTGGTGGGCCCCGGCGAGGTGGTGCTGTGCGGGGCGGGCGGACCACGTAGCCATGCCGTCCACGATCCGAAGGGGGTGGAGATCGTGCTCTGGGTCGCTCTGAGGGGCGTGGCCACCGACATGGCCAGGTCCTGGTTTCCGGATCTGCCCACCTCCTTTCCAGTGACCCGGGCCGGGGCCATGGAGTCCCTCTTCCAGCGTATGCTGGAGGAGGCGGAACGCGGCGGGCCAGAGGCGGGCCGGATCTGCGGATGCCTGGGGGAGGCGCTGCTGCTGCGGGCGGCGCACGATTCCCACGAACAGTCCGGCCCCCGTTCCCGCCGCGAAGAGCAGTTCCTCCGGATCCGCCGTTACGTGCTCGACCGACTGGCGCAGCCGCTCACGGTGAGCCGTGTGGCTCGGGAAGTGGGGATCAGCCGGGTCTATCTCCACCGGCTCTTCAGGGAATTTGAGGGGGAATCTCCGCAAACCTGGATTCAGCGCCACCGCATGTCCCTCGCCGCGGAACTCCTGCAAAGTGGAGGGCAGACCGTGCAGGAAGTGGCGTACACCCTGGGCTGGGCGGACCCCTACGCCTTTTCACGCTCCTTCAAACGGGTGACTGGCGTGCCGCCATCCCAGATGATCCGACGCAAGAGCGAACGTCGGCTGAAGCGTGCGGTGGGGGACGGGCGAAGATCGCGGCGCCACCCGGAGCCACTTGACTCTGCGGGCCAGGAGGCGTTACAGTAGCCGCCGGAAGGGCTGGCCAACGGGATCCGCCAGAACCACATGGGAAATATCGGTCGAATCCACCGAACCAACGAAGGCAAACTCAAGAGCATCGTGGCAGGCTTTCCTCGCGGACCCCGAGTGGAAGAGGGTCGCAAGGGAATCACAAGAGGATGGCAGATTCCTCAGGGAACGACCGGAATCGGTCTACATGAAGGCCACCGACTACTCGGCGATTCGTTGAATCAGGAGAGAGTCTGGTGTCAGCAAAGCATGGCGGCAGACCCTGTGTTCTCGTGAAAAGAACATGCGCACTCGTCATGGTTACGGCATTGTTTGTGGCCGTTGGCGGACAGGTCGCGAACGCAGATGAAGTGTACCATGCCAATCCCAAGCCGCTGACCGACGGACTGGTCGGCTCCAACTACACCCCGGCCTATGCCGTTAACCAGGTACAATTCTGGCACGATTTCCGCCCGGAGGTCGTGGCAGAGGAACTGGCAGCAGCGCGCGAGCACTTCGGCATCTCGACGTTGCGCGTTTACCTGCACAACATCAACTTCGGCGAGGAAAAGAAGGTCTTTCTGGCCAATCTGGAGACGTTCCTGGCGATCTGCAAGGAGCACGGGATCAGGCCGGGCTTCGTCTTCTTTGATGATTGCCACCGAGACGATGGTATCTTCCTCGACAAGCCGACCATACCTGTGAAGGGATTTCACAACGGCCGATGGGCGTGGTGTCCACAGAAGCGGGAACGTGATCCAGAGGATCTGGAGAAGTTCAAGCCATACGTGCAGGAGGTGATTCGCGCTCACCGCACGGACAAACGGATTCTATTCTGGGAAATCTTCAACGAGCCGGCACCCGGGGCGAAATACAGCAGACGACTCAGCGTGGCAGGATACCAGTGGGCCAAGGAAGTCAAACCAGTACAACCCGTGCTCAATTGCTTTCATAACAAGGGCTGGACCGACACCGACGTTACGGACATCGTTGATGCTCACATCTACAGGTGGGATCCGTCCGCCTGGGACCGGCTGGCCAACGCAAACATAAGTAAGGGAACGGTATTCACGGAAGCGGGTGCCCGCTGGAACGCGCCAAGAGTTAGTAATGGAGAGCCCTGCGAGGTGCTGAACTGGCTGGAACGTCGTCGTGCATCCGGGAAGTCCACGCCCGGTGTCTATTTGTGCTGGGAATTGATGGTGGGCAACTGCAACTGCCGGTGGCACTGGGTTGACAAGCCGGACTCACCCGAGCCAACCATCCCCTGGTGCGGCCTGATGTGGCCGGATGCCACGCCCGTCTCGTTGGCCGAGGCCGAGGCCGCCCGCCGCTACGTGACCGGCCAGCGGCGGGCCATGTTCTTCGACGACTTCCAGGACGCCCCGCCGCCCCCGAGTCGTCCTGGCTGGAAGGCTTACAGCGGGACCGGCCAGGGCGGAAGTGGGCACCTGTCGTTGGAGCCCGGCACGAAGATGGTCGCCGGCGATGCGAAGTGGACCGACTACGTGCTCGAAGGCCGGGTGATGCTCAAGTCCGAAAAGGGGGGCAACGCCGGGCTGATCTTCCGCGTCAACGATGCGGGGCCCGGCTATGACCAGATGCGCGGCTACTACATCGGCCTTGACACGCGCAAGCTCTACCTCGGCAAGATGGACAACAACTGGCAGCCGCTGGCCGAGTTCGACCTTGCCAAGCTCGACTGCAAAGTGCAGCCGGATGTGTGGAACCAGATCCGCGTGGCGGTCGAGGGTCCTCGGATCCGAGTGTGGCTGAACCGCATGCACCCCTCGAACGACCCGGATCGGGGCCTGCGGATCGATATCACGGACGAGAAGGAGCCTGTGCTCTCCGGAGCAATCGGCGTTCGTGCGCACCTCGTACCAGCGTGGTTCGACAACATCGTGGCCTTGCCGGTGGATGTGCTGCCGCAGTCCCGTTTGGGAAAGCAGGATGAGATGTAGGATGCAGCGCTGAGAACTTTCGTGGCCAAGTCCCAAGACTGGTGGAAGAGCGAAGAGACTCTTGAGGGCTGGTGGTAGTGAGTTCCTTTCGCTCAGGTGGCCAGCAAGTCTTCAAAGCCGGCGACGATGGGGGCGCCGCGCAGCTCTCCGAGCTCCAGACCCAGATCCTCGATTGCACACACAGGCAGTTTCCGATATGATCCCGACACGAGGCACCTCCTTTCCGCTGGTCGGCTTGCCCCGTGCAAGCCCAGGGGTTGGTCGCCGCCAGCGTGGGAGTTGCATCGCTCTTCGTCCACCCGCTGCCGTTCCCCTGGAGAATCCGCGTTAGAAGGAGAGGCCCATGAAGAGACTTCTGCTCTTAGCGAGCTGCCTTTCGTTCACGCTTGTCGCACTTACAATGCCGTCGCCGGCCAGCGCCGACGACGACATCGTGATCAACGATTTCGAGGCTGCGGGCTACGGCGACTGGAAAATCGAGGGCACGGCGTTCGGCACTGCTCCGGCGAAGGGCGCGCTCGGCGGCCAGATGCAGGTCACCGGCTTTGAGGGCAAGGGACTCGTAAACTCATTCCTCGGCGGCGACAGGCCGACGGGCAAACTCACCTCGCCCGAGTTCACCATCGAGCGGGACTACATCAAGTTCCTCATCGGTGGCGGCGGCCATCAGGGCAAGACCTGCATGAATCTGCTCATTGACGGCAAAGTCGTCCTCTCCGCCACTGGCCCCAACACCCAACCGGGCGGCAGCGAGTTCCTTAACTGGGAAAACTGGGATGTCAGAAAATACAAAGGCAAGAAAGCCGTCCTCCAAATCGTCGACGACGCGTCCGGCGGCTGGGGCCACATCAATGTCGATCAAGTCTCGCAGAGCAACACGCTGGCGAAGAAGAGAGCCTTCGTCGCGCCGCCAAGACGCGGCGGGGAAACTCCTCATCTTGAAAACACCCAAGAGATCAAAATCACGGGCAAGTACATCATTGTCCCCGTCTCGAACAAGGGACAACGTGGCCGGATGACGATCGTCGTCGGCGACCAACTCGTCCACAATCTCGACTGCGATTTCCCGCCGAACAAGGACGCCATCGACTGGTGGACCTACCTCGACATGTCGGAGTACAAGGGCAAGACCGCGAAGGTCGTCGCCCGGGCAGCGCCCGAGATCTGCAAGATGATCGAGTCGAGCGACGAGATTCGCCACCTCCAGCCGCTCTACGACGAGGCGCTCCGTCCCCAGTTCCACATGAGTCAGATGCGCGGCTGGAACAACGACCCGAACGGGATGTGCTACTACGACGGCGAGTACCACTTCTTCTGGCAGTGCAACCCGGCAGGTCGCAACTGGGCCAACATGTACTGGGGACACGCAACAAGCCCCGACATGGTCCACTGGACCGAGCAGGACCGGGCGCTCCGCTCCTTTGGCGGCAATGTCGAGAACCGTCATCCGAGTATGGCCGTCAAGAACTGCTTCTCGGGGAGCGGGAACGTGGACGTGGGCAACACTGCCGGCTGGCAGAAGGGGGGCGACAAGACGATCGTCCTCGCGTTCACTGACACCGGTTGCGGCGAAGCCCTGGCGTACTCGACCGACCGTGGCAAGACGTGGAAGTACTACGAGGGCAACCCCGTCATCAAGCACTCGGGCCGCGACCCGAAGCTGATCTGGTACGCGCCGGGCAAGCACTGGGTCATCGCCGTCTTCGACCAGGACAAGGAGCATGGTCGTAACATCGCCATCTACACGAGCAAGGACCTCAAGGAGTGGACGCGCGAGAGCAACATCCCCGGCTACTTCGAGTGTGCCGAAATCTTCGAGCTACCGGTGGATGGTGACCGGGCGGAGACCAAGTGGGTCATCTACGCCGCGGACGCGCAGTATGCGATCGGGCATTTCGACGGCAAGACGTTCAAGCCGGAGCACGAAGGGAAACGCCGCGTCCACTGGGGCGCCTACTACGCCTCGCAGTGCTTCAGCAACAGCCCGGACGGTCGCGTTGTCCAGATCGGCTGGGCGCGGATCAACATCCCGGACATGCCGTTCAACCAGACGTTCACCGTGCCGGCCAACCTGACGTTGCACACGACGGAAGACGGCATCCGGATGTTCGCCACCCCGATCAAGGAGCTGGAACAGCTTCGCAAGCCGGACCCGAGGACGGCCGAGAACACGGAACTGACGGCCGAAGCACCGGTCGTCAAGTTCGACGTGAAGGACCAACTCTTCGATATTGTTGTGACATTGAAGAAGGGAACCGCCTCGAAGGCCGTTCTCCGATTCGGTGAGAATGTGGCGACCTTCGATTTCGCCGCCCAGAAGCTCGACGAAATGCCGCTGAAGATGAAAGACGGCAAAGTGACGTTCCGTGTTCTCGTTGACCGTCCGATGTACGAGCTGATCGGTGGCGGCGGCGCCTGCTACAAGACCAGCGGCCGTCGCGACATGGGCAAGCCCATCGGCACGATCTCACTGACCGCCGAAGGTGGTTCGCTTACCGTCGAATCGCTCAAGGCTTACGAAATGACGTCGGCCTGGAAGAAGTAATGCCTATGGATTGCTTCCCTCGGCTGCCGCCCTACTCCCCTGCCATCCCCTTCGCGTTCCTCTTCGGCGGACAATGCGTGCGGTAGCTGCTCTCCATCTCAGCTTTCATCTGCTTGGGGTCGCCGCGCTTGTCGAATGTCGCCAGAAGTGGGTCCACGGTCGCGACCATCCAGTCCCGAAGCTGCTTCTGGTAACTCCGGAGCACGTTCTGGTGTTCTGAACTACCGGCCAGATTCGTGAGGCAATCGGGATCCCTCTCCAAGTCGTAGAGCTCCTCTGGCGTCCTGTAGCGGAACACCTTCACCCGCTGAGCGACGGCGGGATCCGTCTTCGCGGCCTCCTCCATCCCCTTCATGCACAAGCCTTCGTTGTTGTTCCTGTACTTCGTCGCCCCGTCGCTCCAGCCATTGAAGATGTAGCCGTGTCGCCTGTCCTGGACGCAGCGCATCGGGACGGCCGCGCCGCCGGCCTTGTAGTCGATCTGCGTGAAGACACACCGGCGCCCCTCCTGCTTCTCGCCCTTGAGCAGCGGGAGGAACGACCGGCCATCCAGGCCGTCGGGGATGGAAAGGCCTGCTGCCTCGAGAACCGTGGGGAAGAAGTCAATCCCCGAGATGAAATGCTCGTCGTCAACGGCCTTGGGGCGCACCACGCCCGGCCAGCAGACGATCCAGGGGGTTCGCGTGCTGGCCAGATAGCAGTTGCACTTCGAGAAAGGCACCGCAATGCCGTTGTCGGAAAGGAACATGACCAGCGTCTTCTCCTCCACGCCGGCTTCCCTGAGAGCCTGCATGACCTTCCCAAACGTGTCGTCGAGGCGACGCACTGAGTTGTAGTAGTGGCTCAGTTCCTGCCTAACCAGCGGCAGGTTCGGCAGGTACCCGGGTACATGGCTCTCGTCCGGCTTGTACAGTCGCGAGGGCGGCTCCGCACCTTTCAGCAGCCTGCCAGGAACATGAAAGGGGCGATGCGGGTCGTGGGAGTTCACCATGAAGTAGAAGGGCTTCTTCGCCTTCTTGCACAGGGCAAAGAACTCGGTGCAGCAGGCGTGGTACTTCGTGGGGCTGCGGCCGGAGCCGAGTTCCGCGTAGTCCCTGGCATAGGCCCACGTGTACGAGGCCTTCGGCGTGGAGTGGCTCACTTTGCCCAGTATCCCGGTCAGGTAGCCGGCCGCACGCAGGGTCTCCATGACCGTTGGGACGTCCCGCTCCGTCTTGATGAAACCGTAGACGCCGCTGTTGAAGCCATAGCGTCCGGTGGCCAGGCAGCCCCGGCTCGGCACACAGATGGCCGAGTTGACGTGAGCGTTCGTGAAGCGCAGTCCCCGCGCGGCGTAGCGATCCAGATTCGGCGTCAGGCCGGGCACCTTGCCACCGAGGCAGCCGAGGCCCACGGCATCCGGGCCGAGGTCGTCGGCGGTGAAGAGCAGCATGTTCAGCGGCTCTCGGGCCTCGCCGGCAGCGCGGTCGAGGCCCGGCGCCAGCGCGTAGCCTGCCAGGCCGGTCGCGAACGAACGTGTGAAGTCGCGTCGAGTCATGCGGCCTTTCTCCTGAGCCATGCCTCATCACGTCCTGCGCTTCGGGCGCCGCTCTCGGGAGCCTTTGAATGATCTACGAAACGCGAAGTGCGGCTGGGCGCGAATGGGAGATCCGAGCCCCACTTTCCCGTTCCCGACAACACGCATGGCGGCTGCCATTCACGAATCGACGACACAGACGACAGTGATGAGCCTGACGACGAAAGTAACCCACAAACGGCCAGGAGTCAAGCGGGAGCCATCTGGAGGGATTCCTGGAAGGGTCCACTGGCGGTATTCTGCGGCCTGCAGGACCCAGCCAGAGGCAGAGAAGGGGCTTGCGCGGCTGGACGATGTGTGGCAGAATCCCGTCAGGCATGGTACCACACAGAATGCCCGGGCCGGCCGCACGGCTCGGTCTGGTAGCTCAGGCAACGGCGGGGCAACCCGCGCCGCAGAGGAACTGGGAGCTCTGGATGGGAACGAAGCACGCGAGACTATGGATCGCAACAGCCGCTCTTGCCCTCCTGCCGCTGACCTCGCGATGCACAGCGCCAGGGAAGGGGCCGGCGGCCGGTAGCCGGACAGCCGACTTGTACGTGGCCACCAATGGGAACGATGCCTGGTCGGGCACCGTGCCTGCCCCGAACGCGGACGCCACCGACGGCCCCTTCGCTTCGCTCGCCCGCGCACGCGATGCTGTGCGGCAGCGCCTCGCGGCGGGCGCCAAGGCCGCCACGGTGCTCATCCGAGAGGGCACATACCGCCTGACCGAGACGGTGGTCTTCTCGCTCCCCGACTCGGCGCGCGACGGCGGCCAGGTCGTGTATGCCGCATACCCCGGCGAGAAGCCCGTCCTCAGCTCGGGCCGACCCATCCTGGACTGGCGTGAGCTCGGTGAGCTGCCTGCCGAGTTGCCCGACGTGGCGAAGGGGAAGGTGTGGGTGGCCGACGTCGCATCGCTTGGCACGTTTCGCACTCTCTTCGATGGCGACCGCGAACTGCCCCGAGCCCGAAGCAGGGGGTTCCGGCAGACCAACTCGACCCCTCGCGGCACGCCGGACGACGCCCAGACCGTCCAATTCCCCAAGGGAGCCGTCCGCCGCTACGCCAACCTGCACGATGCCGAGCTTCGCATCATCCCGTGCTTCTTCTGGGTCATGAACCTGCTGCCCATCGAGTCCATTGATGAAGGCAGCCGCACTCTCAGGACGACGGTGCCCGGCACCTACCCCCTTGGGAAGAACGACATGGCCGACCACCCGACGGCGTGGGTGGAGAATGTCCTCGAGGAGCTGGACGAGCCTGGCGAATGGGTGCTCGACACGGTGAAGGGCCGGCTTTACCTCTGGCCCGAGGGCGATCGCCCGAGCCGCGGCATCGTGGCGCCCGCGCTCACCGAGCTGATCCGCGTGGAAGGCAGGGTCGATCACGACGGCCCGGCCGACACGCCCGTCAAGGGCCTCGTGTTGCGTGGCCTGACGTTCACCCACGGCGACCGCCTGCCCTGGCACGGCCGCACGGGCTGGGGCCTCCAGCACGACTGGGAGATGTTCGACAAGCCCACGGCTCTCGTGCGGCTGCGCGGCGCCGAGGACTGCGCGGTGGAGGACTGCGAGTTCAAGGCATCGGGCCACACGGCGGTGCGCCTGGACCTCCACGCGCGGCGCAACCGCGTCGTCGGCAACCACATCCACCACGTGGGCGGCGTCGGCGTGCTTCTCGCCGGCTACGGCCCCGGCGCCAAGGACGTGAACAAGCACAACGAGGTCGCGAACAACCATATCCACCACATCGGCCAGCAATGCTGGGGCTCGGGCGCCATCTTCGCCTGGCAGAGCGGCGAGAACCACATCGCCCACAACCTCATCCACCACATCCCCTACACCGCCATCCTCGCCACCGGCCGCATCAGCCGCACGCCGCCCGGCCCCGGAGAATGCTCCCGCACGATTCGCTGGGACGAGGTGCCCGACGAGTTCCGCGGCTGGCCCTGGGCCAAGCGGGAACCCTACCTCCACGCCCGCAAGAACTTGATCGAATACAACGATATCCACAATGCCATGGAAGTGCTCGGCGACGGCAACTGCATCTACATCTCCGGCGCCGGCGGAGGCAACGTCGTCCGCGGCAACTACGGCCACGACTGCACCGGTCGCTACATGAACGCGGTCATCCGCTGCGACGACGACCAGCACGGCACCCTCATGGAGGGCAACATTTGCGCCCGCACCGGCGGCTCTGGCGAAGGCTTCATCAGCAAGGGCGACAACGACATCCTCAACAACGTCGTCGCCGACCTGCGCCCCGTCGAGCACCACCGCGGCTACATCGTGTTCCCCTACGGCGACATCAGCGGCGCCCGCGTCGAGCACAACATCCTTTACTCGCGCCGCAAGGGCCAGACGCTCTACTTCGCAGGGCGCGGATCCCAGCGCCGCCCCGAGGCGCCCGACCTCCGCACCACCCACACCGACCACAACCTCTACTGGTGCAGCGCCGACCGCGATTGGGCGAAGAGGCACTTCGCGACGTTCCAGGCCCAGGGCCTCGACGTCCACAGCGTGGCTGCGGACCCGCAGTTCAGGGACATCGGCCGCGGCGACTTTGGTTTCCAGCCGGGATCCCCCGCGCCGGCGCTCGGCATTCACCCGCTCGATGCCAGCGCGGCAGGCCTCGAGGAACCCTACCGCACGCGCCTGCTCGGCCGCCGCATCACCACGGTCATCACCCCCGCTGGAGGGGTTCTCAAGGCTCCGGCGACGGTCGCCATTTCGTGCGACACCCCTGGCGCTGTGCTCCGCTATACCCTCGACGGCGCAGAGCCGACCGCGCAGTCGCGGCTCTACACGGGACCCTTCTTGCTCGAGCACCCTGCAATCCTGCGGGCCCGCGCATTCTTCCAGGGCGCCACGGACGCTGTGGGCGCCTCGGCGCAGTTCCTCCCGCCACCACAGCCCATCATCGAGGGCTTCGAGGCTGCGCCAGTGGACGCCGTGGCGCCGAATGCCACGACCAGCGAGGACGCGAAGAAGACGCAACACAGAGCACGCGTGACCGATGAGCAGGCCGCCAGCGGCAAGCACAGCTTGAAGTTCACCGACGGGCCTGGGCAGGAGCATCCCTTCGATCCCCACGTCTACTACCGATGCCGCTTCACAGAGGGGCCGATGGTCGGGCGCTTCGCCATTCGCCTGGATGCGCAGGCCCAGTTTCGCTACCAGTGGCGCCACTACGAGGGCAACTATCACGAAGGGCCGACCGTGTTCATTACCCCCGGTGGCAAGGTCACGCACGCAGGCAGGGAGCTTCTGACCATCCCCTGCGACACGTGGGTGCGGTTTGCGGTGGACTGTGGAGTGGGAGACCTCGCGGCGGGGAAGTACACGGTACGGGTGTGGCTCCCGGGAGCGACGGAGCCGAGGGTGTTCGCCGGCCTCGCCTGCGACGCGGCGTTCACGCGGCTGGACTGGGTGGGCTTTGTGGCCAACGGCCAGCGCGAGTGCACCTTCTACCTCGACGACATCGAGGTCAGGCCAGGGGAATGACGGCTGGGGTGCGTGTAATCTCCTACGGGCCAGGCGTTCGCGTTTTCA
>Ga0307379_10001553_pt1 | contig 36094 bp, 31 predicted proteins | sample UN2MG_FD_202237 | JGI IMG/M metagenome (GOLD analysis project Ga0307379, IMG submission 202237) | Soil microbial communities from Risofladan, Vaasa, Finland - UN-2 | ecosystem: Environmental > Terrestrial > Soil > Coastal area > Acid sulfate soil | place: Finland: Risofladan, Vaasa | collected...
AGACGGAATCGCTTCCCAAACTGTAGGCAATAAAAAACCCCGGCCGGGAAGACCCGGCCGGGGCTGGCATTTGCCGGAGAGATAGATCTTGAAGGGCTATCTCGTCGTCAATTAGCCGAGCTTAAGCGGCTCCATCACAACAGCCTTCTCGTGGTGGCCGAAGCAACCGCCGAGGCCGATGGTGGCCGAGATGATGATGGCACAAGCAATAAACAGACGCATGGTTGGTCCCCCGTTTCTTTCTGTCGATTCTGTCGATGACTATATCGGGCTTTCCCGGGAAATGCTGTGACGTTTAAGCCACGCTTTGGCTCAAAAAAGCACAAAGCCATTTGAGGGCAAAACCTCGCAAATCAGCCATTCTCGCGCTCCCAAGGCCCCCCAAGGGGCTGTGGTCCCTGCCGGAGTGTGGGCCCGGAGAGGCCCCCCGGGGCTTTCCGCGCTGGCGGGGGAGCGGCCGGGCGATAAAAAACCCCGGCCAGGGGGTACCTGACCGGGGCTGGCATTTGCCGGAGAGATAGATTGAAGGGCTATCTCGTCGTCTATGTTTAGCCGAGCTTCAACGGCTCAACATAGACGGCTTTCTCGTGGTGGCCAAAGCAACCGCCGAGGCCGATCGTGGCCGAAATGATGATCGCGGAAGCGATAAAGAGTCTCATGGTTGAATCCCCCAAAGTCCCTGCAGAATCGACGTTATGAGAGAGGACTATAGCCTGCCGGGCCCGCCCAGGCTGTACCCTGGATGCAACAGTTCAAAAACTTTGATCACCGGCGGACATGGTTCCCTCCATCGATCGGAGGGGTGGGCAAGAGACCAAAGGCCGGAAGTCCTTGAGTTATATGGTGAGCGCGCTGGGACTCGAACCCAGGACCCTCTGATTAAAAGTCAGATGCTCTACCGGCTGAGCTACGCGCTCCCACGAGGCGACCATATGGGCCGCTGAGGCGGAGAGGTCAACAAACAAGGGCATTTCGGCCCCGGTCTTTCGCTGCAGTCGGTCTCTTCGGGACCGAAGACCTGAAAAGCCCTTCGCGATTCCCCGAGGCTTTCAGTATGGTCCCGGCCGATCCGAGGAAACGGGATTGGGGGATCGGGACATGGCCGGCAAGGGAAAGAGAGGGCTTTTCGCGCGGTATTGGCCGCGCTTTCTGCTGATCATCCCCTTTGCGCTCGTGGCCTACGTGCCCTTCTACAACCGCCTCGAGCCCGCGCTCGGCGGCATCCCCTTCTTCTATTGGTATCAGCTCTCCGCAATCATTCTGGGGGCGGCCGTCGCCCTCACGGTCTATTTCCTCGAAACGCGCATCACGCACACCACGGATAGCAAGCCGGCCGACGTCGATTCCTCCGGGACGCCGGGAGACATCCTGTGAGCTTCAACGTCACCGCCGCAAGCGTCTTTATCGCGCTGTTCCTGTTCGTCACCTGGGTTGGCTTTATCGCCGCGCGCTGGCGGAAAGCGGACCTCAACCTGCTGCACGAATGGGGCTTGGGCGGCCGGCGATTCGGCACGGTGGTCACCTGGTTCCTGCTCGGGGGCGATCTCTATACGGCCTACACCTTCATCGCCGTGCCGGCGCTGGTCTATGGCGCGGGCGCCATGGGCTTTTTCGCCGTGCCCTACACGATCATGATCTACCCGATCCTGTTCCTGGTGTTTCCCCGGCTTTGGGCCATCGCGCGTGAACGCGGCCATGTGACCGCGGCCGACTACGTGCGCGAGCGCTTCGACTCGCGGCTTCTCGCGCTCGCCGTGGCCCTCACGGGCCTGCTGGCGACGATGCCCTATATCGCGCTTCAGCTCGTCGGCATGGAGGTGGTGATCGGCGCCCTCGGTTTTCCGAGCGGCGGCTTCACCGGACATATCCCGTTGATCATCGCCTTCGTCATTCTCGCCGCGTTCACCTATACCAGCGGCTTGCGGGCACCGGCGCTCATCGCGGTGGTGAAGGACATGCTGATCTTCATCACCATCTTCGCCGCGATCGTCATCATCCCGGCGAAGCTCGGCGGCTACGGCGCGATCTTCGCGAGCGTCCCGCAAGAAAAGCTCCTCTTGAAGCCGCCGTCAGGCGGGAGCTTCGGCGACTACAGCGCGTATTTCACGCTCGCGCTCGGCTCGGCCATGGCGCTGTTCCTGTATCCGCATTCCATGACCGGAATCCTCAGCGCCTCATCCGGCAAAGTCATCCGCCGCAACGCCGCGGCGCTGTCGGCCTATTCCTTCGTACTGGGACTGATCGCGCTTCTCGGCTACATGGCGATCGCCGCCGGCGTCGATAAAAACCCGCTGCACGCAGAGGGCTTCGCGCAATACGGCGCGAACTTCGCCGTGCCCGCGCTGTTCCTAGACATGTTCCCGTCGTGGTTCGTGGGCGTTGCCTTCGCCGCGATCGCGATCGGCGCGCTGGTGCCCGCGGCGATCATGTCGATCGCCTGCGCGAACTTGTTCACGCGCAATCTCTACAAGGAGTATTGGAAGCCGCACTGCACCGACGCCGAGGAGGCGCGCGTGGCGAAGATCGTCTCGCTCGTGGTGAAGGTCGGGGCCGTGGTCTTTATCCTGTCGATCCCGCAAGCCTACGCAATCCAGCTGCAATTGCTTGGCGGTATCTGGATCATCCAGCTCCTGCCGGCGATCCTGCTCGGCCTTTTCACGCAGCGCTTCAATGCGCATGCGCTTCTGCTGGGCTGGGCGGCCGGGACCGCGCTCGGCACATACATGGCCGCCACGCGTGGCTTTGTGTCCTCGATCTATCCGCTCGAGATCTTCGGCGTGACCATGCCGGGATACGCGGCGCTCTACTCGGTCATCGTGAACTTTCTCGTGGCCGCCGCGTTGAGCCCTGCGCTCAACCGCCTCACAAGGCGCGCGGGCGTGTCTTGATCTGGCCGTGGTCTCGTTTTAGGGGCTTGCCTTGACGCCACTCGACCGCGCCCTGATTCGCCGATAGGTTGTTCACATCGCGTCGACTCAAGTGCGCGAGGGAGGAACTCACATGGCACAACACAACCCGGGGAGCCGTGCATTTCTGCTCATCGTCTTGGGCGGCATCGTGATTGGCTTTGTGATTGCAGCGTATCTGCTGGGCGGCAATGACAGCGAGACGGGCGCCAAGATGGACAAGGAGCAGCCCGCCATCGTGGCACCGGTCGAGCAAGCGCCCGCGGCGCCGGCAGCGGACGACATGTCTGACGACATGACGCCGCCGGATGAGATGTCCGATGGCGTGACGCCGCCCGACGAAATGTCAGACGACATGACGCCGCCACCAGACGAAATGTCCGATGACATGATGCCACCCGATGAAATGTCCGATGACTTGATGTCGCCGGACGAGGGTATGCCGGACGACGCGATGCCCGATGAGTCCATGCCGGACGACGCGATGCCGGACGAAGCACCGGATGAGGTCATGCCGGAAGAAACTCCGGAAGAGGCGGTGCCGGAGAACCCGCCACCGGCGCCGAACCCTTAGAGCGACGTTTGCCGAGAGGGGCCGTGTTTCGCTGCAATGAGGGATGGTGCCGCAGGCGGTGTGCACAAAAGAAGAGCCCCGGCGCGGGGAGGGCCGAGGCTCGTACGCATTACACAGAACGCACTACCTGCCCAGACCGAACTCAACTGGGCACGTGGAGAATGCCTATCCCCTATGGCAGTTCTGTGACGATTCCTTGTCAGTATCTTTAATAGCAACAAGGATTTGCGGGTTCAGTCTCATCCAATCTGGCGCAAATCCGCGACTCCCACAGAACGCCTCTTCAAGGCGCGCGCGCCTCGCGCGGCGAGACCCCGACAGCCTTGTGCAGCATCCGCCTCCATGCACAATGCCAATGGTTTAGGCGTAAGCTGGCAAGGACAGTGCGATGCGGTGGCGCGGGCAGAGACAAAGCGACAATATCGAGGACCGGCGCGGTCAACGTCGCGGCTTCGGCTTTCCGTTTCCCGGCAGGGGCATGCGCTTTCCCTCCAGCGGCGGCGGCGGCGGTGGCGGCCGGCGCGGCGGCGGCATCGGCATTATCGGCATCCTCATTATCCTCGGCCTCATGCTGTTCTTCGGGATCGATCCCTCCGTGCTCCTGAAGGGTCAAGCGCCGGGGTCGGGCGGCGGCACAGGCTTTCCGGATATTCAGCTGCCAAAGCAAAGGCCCGACGCCACGAACTTTCCCGCGCCCGGTCGCCAGGCCCAGATCGAGCGGCCGCAATCGACCGGCGACGACGATCTCAAGAGCTTCATCGCCGTGGTTCTCGCCACCACCGAGGACACCTGGACCGAGACCTTCCGGCAGCTCGGCGCGCGGTATCGCGAGCCGAAGCTCGTCCTCTTCAGCGGCTATGTGCGCTCGGCCTGCGGTACAGGGATGTCGGCCATGGGGCCCTTCTACTGTCCCGGCGACGAAAAAGTATATGTCGATCTCGACTTCTACCGGGAGCTGAAGAACCGCTTCAAGGCGCCAGGCGATTTTGCCCAAGCCTATGTGGTCGCGCATGAGGTCGGCCATCACGTGCAGAAGCTGCTCGGCATCGCCGAGAAGGTCGAGGCGGCCAAGCGCAGGATGAGCCGGAGCGGCGGCAACGCCCTGCAAGTCCGTATGGAGCTTCAGGCGGACTGCTTTGCCGGCGTGTGGGCAAATCAGATGCAGGAACAAGGCTTGATCGAGGCCGGGGACATCGACGAGGCGCTGCGCGCCGCGAGCGCGATCGGCGACGACCGCATCCAGAAGCAAACCCAAGGCTACGTGGTCCCCGATTCGTTCACCCACGGCTCGTCCGAGCAGCGGGCACGCTGGTTTCGCAAGGGCTTCCAGGCCGGCCGGTTGCAATCCTGCGATACCTTCAACGCGGAAACCCTGTGATTTTCGGGGGTTAGCGTCCGCTCTTTCGAGGGCGATCGTGCTGACAAGGATGCGCGACCGCGAAAGAGGGCGTAGGCTTATGCCGTAAAGAGATTCGGAAAGCGGCGGGGGTCTCTGACGTGTCGGCTTTGCGAGGGCTTTTAGCGGGTATCTTCTGTGTCGTGCTCGTCGGCAGCGCAGAAATCGCTCTGTGTTCCGACGATATCATCGTCCTTGGCGCGGCCGTGTCCCTGACGGGAAAATACGCGCTGAACGGCGCCAACACCAAGAACGGCTACGATCTCGCCGTCCGCCAAATCAACGATAAGGGCGGGGTCAAGATCGGTGACACGGCCTACAAATTCGAGATCAACTATTACGACGATGAATCGACGCCGGCGCGTGGCACCGAGCTCGTCGAGCGTCTGATCCAGCAGGACGGCGTCAAGTTCATCCTCGGGCCGTACGGCTCGGGACTGACCAAGGCGATCTTGCCGATCATCGAGCGGCATAAGGTGCCGATGGTCGAGGCAAACGGCGCGGCGCGCGAGCTGTTCACCAAGGGCTACCGCTACATCTTCGCCGTGCTGTCGACATCGGACCAGTATCTCACCCCCGCGATCGATCTGGCAGCCGAGCACGCCTACAAGCTCGGCAAGACCCCGGGCGAGCTCCGTGTCGCCATGGTGATGGAGAACGATCCCTTCGCGCAGGATGTGCGTGCCGGTGTGCTCGCCGATACACAGCGTCACGGCATGAATTGCGTAATCGACGACCAGCTCCCGCCCGAGCTCAACGACATGTCTATGACGTTGACCAAGGTGAAGGCGCTGAAGCCTGACCTGCTCGTCGTCTCCGGTCACGAGAAGGGGGCGCTTACCGCCGTCAACCAGATCGAGGCGTTACGCGTCGACGTACCAGTGATCGCGCTGACCCATTGCGATTCCGCGCAGCTCGCCAACAAACTGCCCAAGGCGTCCCAACATGTATTTTGTGCGCATCAATGGCATCGTTCGATGAAGCATAAGGGAGAGCTGTTCGGCTCCGCGGAGGACTTCGCCCAGCTGTTCAAGAAGACCTATGGCTACGAGGCGCCGTACCAAGCCGCACAGTCGGCCGCGGCGGTCTACGTCTTCGCCGATGCCTTCACCCGCGCCCAGAGCCTCGACCCGGAGAAGGTGCGCGATGCCATCTCGGCGACGGACCTGCCGACCTTCTACGGTCCGATCAAGTTCGACGAGACCGGCAAGAACGTCGCCAAGCCGATGGTTCTCACGCAGATCATCGACGGTGAATATGTCGTCGTGGCGCCCGACAAATGGGCCACCAAAGACCCCGTGATCCCGCGCCCGCCCCATTAGCGGTCGACGGGCCCCCCTTTGCTTTGTAAAGCAGAGTAGTTGAGCGGCCTGGGAAGAGGCAGCGGACGCGGGGGGCATGGTCAGCAATCTTCTCATTCTTTATGAAGCGCCGGCGCTTGGGCTTCAGCTCGCCATCGACGGCCTGTTGATCGGTGCCGTGTTCGCGCTTGCCGCCTATGGCATGGCGCTGGTCTGGGGTGTCACCAACATCATCAACGTGGCGCAGGGCGAGTTCGTCATGCTCGGCGGGCTTCTGGCGGTGTACGCCGCGGAGCAGGGCGCTCCGGTGCTTCTCGCGGTCCCGCTCGCCGCGCTGTGCCTCTATGTGCTCGGCTGGATCCTCTACTACACGATCATCGTGCATCTGGTCGGACGCGACATGTTCAACTCGGTGCTTGCCACGTTCGGGATCGCCATCGTGCTGCAACAGCTCATGGCCCATGTCTTCGGTGGCGCGGACCGTATCGCCGCGAGCACCCTCGGCAGCTGGTTCCTGTTCGACGGCTTGGTGGCCATCGACAAGATGAAGGTCTTGGTGTTCGCCGCTTGCATCATCCTTGGGGTGACGCTGTCGGTGTTTCTGTTGCGCTCACGCCAAGGCCAGGCCATCCGCGCCGTGGCCCAGAAGCCGGAGGCCGCAAGCGTTCTCGGCATCGATACGAAGAGAGTCTATGGCCTCACCTATGCAGTGAACGCCGCGATCTGCGGCGCGGCCGGCGCGCTCGCCGCGACCGCCTATACCATCCACCCTTATGGGGGGCTGTCCTACACCATTCGCTCTTTCATGATCGTGGTCGTCGCCGGCCTCGGCAATCTCGGCGGGGTCATTTGGGCGGCGCTGTCGTTGGGCGTCGCCGAGAGCTTCGCCGGATTCATTTTCGGGGCGCAGTATCAAATCGCCTTCGTCTTCGCACTGCTTGTGGCCGTGCTCGTCTTCCGCAACTGGCGCCTGAAGCGCCAGCGCCGCTATCTCGCCTGACCCATGGACGGGACCCGCGCGCTCACCCCCAAGCGATGTCTGATGATCGCCGGCCTGCTTGCGGTCGGCGGCGTGGCGCCCGTGCTTTTGCCCGCCTACCAGCTCCAGCTCACCGAGCTTCTGCTGTTCATGGTCTTCGCCCTGTGCTGGGACCTGGTCGGCGGACAGATGGGCTACAACTCCTTCGGCAATGTGCTGTTCGTCGGGCTCGGCATGTATGCGGCGGCCATCGTCCAGGTCGGGTTGTTCTACGACGTCGGGCTCTACAACGATGCCCGCGGCGGCGGCACAGATTTCGTCTTCAACGAGTCGCAGTTTCTGACCGGGCTTGCCCTCGGCATCCCTGCGGCGGCGCTTGTCTCAGGCCTCGCCGCTTGGCTGCTCGGTTCCCTGGTGCTCACCATGCGCGGGCACTATTTCGCCATCTGCACGCTCGGGCTCGGCATAGCGGCGGGCCAGATCGCCGCCGGCATCCCCTGGATCGGCGCCGGCTCGGGCATGCTCACGCCCAACCCGCCGGAGAGCCTCGAGCATGTCTCGCTGCTGCTCTATTACCTGGCGCTGGGGCTCGCGGTGCTGTGCACGCTGACGTTCGCCTGGCTATTGTCGACGCGGTTTGGCCTCACCCTCAACGCCATCCGGGACGACGAGGACAAGGCCGAGGCCATGGGCATCAAGACTCATGCCGCCAAGGTGACCGCCTGGGTCGTCGCCGCCGGCTTTCTCGGTGCCGCCGGAGCGCTTTACGGCAACATGGTGCGCTTCATCGATCCCATCCAGACGGCCTTTGCCGGGGCCACGATCGGCGTGTGGATGATCCTCATGGCGCTTCTGGGCGGGAAGGGCACTTTGGCCGGACCGATCGTCGGCGCCATCGTGTTCCAGCTCACCAAGGAATTGTTCTGGACCTACCTGCTGGGCTGGCAGCGCGTGGCGCTCGGCCTGCTCATCATCCTGGTCGCCGTATTCTTCCCCTCGGGCCTGGTCGGCTTCGTGCGCGACCGCAAACGTGCCGAGGGCAAGCCATGACGCCGTTTCTGAAAGAGCAAGCCATGACATTGCTCTTGGAAGCCGTCGGCGTGACCAAGGCCTTTGGCGGCGTGGTGGCTAATGACGAGGTCAGCCTTGCCGTGCCCGAAGGCTCCATTGTCGGGCTGATCGGACCGAATGGCTCGGGCAAGACCACGCTGTTCAACGCCATCACCGGCGCGATCCCGATCGATGCGGGCGCCATCCGCTTCAAGGGCGACGACGTCTCACGCCTGCTCGCCGGCGACATCGCCCGCGCCGGCATTATCCGCACCTATCAGCAGCCGCGCATCTATGGCGGGCTTACCACCCGCGACAACGTCATCGTGTCGACCGCCATGCGCACGGCCTCTTTCGCGAGCCTGTTCGGCCGCGCGCGAAGCCATGCGGAGGATAAGGTGGAGCAACTCCTCGACTTCGTGGACCTCACCGGCAAAGCGGAGATGCTGGCGGGCGAGCTCTCCTTCGGGCAGCAGAAATTGCTGGAGCTCGCCATGGCGCTCGCCAACGAGCCGGATCTTCTTTTGCTGGACGAGCCCACCGCGGGTATCAACCCGACGCTGATCAACGACCTGATCGACCGCCTGAAGGTGGCGAACAACGCCCTCGGCATCACGCTGCTCATCATCGAGCACAACATGCCGGTGATCATGGATCTCGCCGAGCATATCTATTGTCTGGCACATGGACGGCTGCTTGCTGAGGGCCCGCCGGACGCGATCCAAAACGATGCCCGCGTGTTCGACGCCTATTTGGGGGCGGCGTGATGGAGGACGTGCCCATCGCGGAGCTAGACCGTCTCGCCGGGGGCAAGCCGCTCGTCGCCATTGACGGTCTCGAGGCCGGCTACGGGCGTGCGCGCATTCTGCACGGCGTCTCCTTACGGCTCGCGCGGCGCCAGGCGTTGTGTCTCGTCGGCCCGAACGGCGCGGGCAAGTCGACGGTGCTGAATGCCATGTACGGGTTCGCCAAGGTGTTCGCGGGCGCGATCACCGTGGGCGGTCATGATCTCACCAAGATGCCTTCTAGTGGGAAATTAAAAGCCGCGCGTCTCGCTTATGTGCTGCAGGGCGACTCCGTGTTTCCGAACATGACCGTGGAAGAGAACCTGCTCATGGGCGGTTATCTCCTGGAGCACCGCTCTCAAGCCAAGGCGATGGCCGAAGCGATCCTCGATCAATATCCGCCCCTGCAAGCGCGGCGGGCGGAAAAGGCGCGGGTGCTGTCGGGCGGTGAGCGGCGGCTTCTTGAGATATCGCGCGCGCTGATCATGGAACCGGACGTACTCCTCATCGACGAGCCGTCCATAGGGCTCGAGCCCCGGGCCATCGACATGGTGTTCGAGATGCTGAAGGTGTTGCGGGACGAGCGCGGCAAGACGCTCATCCTGGTGGAGCAGAACGCGCGCAAAGGGCTCGACTTTGCAGACGTCGGCTATGTGATGGTGGCGGGACGGTTGGCGAAGGCCGGCACGGGCCAGGCGTTGCTCGACGATCCCGAGATGGGCCGGCTGTTTCTCGGTGGGAAGTGAAGCGCTACAGCGCGTCGCCCGCATAGACCGTGGCGGCGCAGGGCCGGTCGGCCTTCTTGAACAGAGAGCAGGCGCCCTCGGCGTCCTGGGCGTTGGCGAAGGGGCCGGCGATGAGCCGCCATTTCTGGTCAGGGGCGAGAACGCGCCGGGGCTGCAGCCCCGCCACGAGCGCGGCATGCTTGGTCAGATATTCGCGCCACAAGGGACGCAGGTCGTCGCGCTTGGGCACCGTGCCGATCTCGATGCCGTAGCGGGTCGAGCCGTCATTGGCGGCAGCCGGTAGGGTGACGGGATCGAACGCGGCGATATCAACTTCTTCTTGGGCGACGGCGACGTCCGGTTCTGCCGGCGCGGGTTCGGGTTCGTCGGCAACCGCGACAGGCGGCGGAGTAGGGGATTCCGGTTCAGGCTCGGGCGCGGCCTCGGCAACCGGTTCCGGCTCTGGTTCAGGCTCGGGCGCGGCGGCCACGGGGGGACGCGGCGGTGCCGGTGGCGGCGTCTCCACCACGGTCTCCTCGACCACTTCTTCTTCGGGCTCGGGTTCTGGCTCGGGGGCCGCAGCAACGGGTTGGGGTGGGGCCGCTTGCGGCCGGGGCGGAGAGGTGGATACGGACGCGGACGGCGGCAGGGCGGCGACGGGGCCGATGAAATGCTCGATGGGCTTTAGCCGGGCATCCAGCGTGGCCAATTGCTGGGACAGATTGCGGACCGTGCCCTCGAGCGCGGTCACCTCGGCGGAATCGGCGCCGCTGGCCATCGAGGCCTGAGGCGCGGGCGCTGCCGGCGCCGGCGCAGGGCCGGCATCGTCCGGGAGGTCGGTGACCTGGGTGGCCTGATTGCCAAGGGCCGTCGGATCGGTGAAGAGCGTGAACAAATAGAAGCCGGAAACGCCCCCAAGCGCGATCCAGAACGCCGCGAAAACGTTTCGCGCCATGCCTCTCCCACCGGTGCGCCGCCGTTTTGTCATGGATCAGACCTTCCAGATGCGAGGTTTTCGGCGCAAAAGCGACCTGAATATAACTTCGATTCAGATTGCCCCGCCGCTTCTGAGCGAGATTACTCGCTTCATCCGTATGGTCAATTTCCGCGTAAACATTTCGGGCGGTACGGCGGGTGGCCCTCCGCCGCGCTTTGGACTAGACAGTCCGCGTTTAGGGAAACTTCGTATCAAGATGCGATCTTCGGCCGCCCAAGACCCAGCAATAATGACAGCATGACCCAATCATCGGCTCTCGCTATCGTCCTTGCCGCCGGCAAGGGCACACGCATGAAATCGGATCTGCCGAAGGTGCTGCACCGCCTGGCCGGGGCGCCCATGCTTGCCCATGTGTTGCGCGCCGCCGCCGCCGCCGGCATCTCCCGGGCAAGTCTCGTGGTGGGGCCCGGCATGGAGGCGGTCGGCGAGGCCGGCCTCGCGCTCAATCCACAAGCCGACGCGTTCGTTCAAGCAGACCAGCTCGGCACGGCGGATGCGGTCAAGGCGGCATCGCCTGCTTTCGAGACCGCGAAGGGTCCGGTGATCGTGCTTTACGGCGATACGCCGCTGTTGCGCGCCGAGACGCTGAAAGCCGTGCTCGGCGAACTCGATGCCGGGGCCGATCTCGTCGTGATTGGATTCGAAGCGCAGGACCCGACCGGCTATGGCCGCTTGCTGTTCGACTCCCATGGACGGCTTTCCGGCATCCGCGAGGAAAAGGACGCAAGTGCCGCCGAGCGCGCGCTCACCTTGTGCAATTCCGGCATCATGGCGTTCCGCACTGCCGCGACACTTTCGGGGCTCCTTGCGCGGATCGGCAACGACAACGCCAAGCAGGAGTATTACCTCACCGATGCGGTGGCACTGGCGCGCGCCGATGATCTTACGGCGCGTGTGGTTCTATCCAACGCGGAGGACGTCGTCGGCGTGAATTCGCGCGCCGAACTCGCGACCGCCGAAAGTCTGATGCAGCGGCGCTTGCGCACAGCCGCCATGGACAATGGCGCCACGCTCGTGTCACCGGACACGGTGTTCTTCAGCTACGACACGGGCATCGGCCGCGACGTGACCATCGAGCCCAATGTCGTGATCGGCCCTGGCGTCACCATCGAAGACGGCGCCACTATCAGAGCTTTTTGTCACATCGAGCAAGCGAGCATCGGACCCGGCGCCAGCATTGGGCCATTTGCCAGGCTCAGACCTGGTGCCGCGCTCGCCAAGAACGCGCATGTCGGCAACTTCGTCGAGATCAAGAATGCGCAGGTCCACGAAGGCGCCAAGGTTAACCACCTCACTTATATCGGCGATGCCAGCGTGGGCGCGAAGGCTAACATCGGCGCCGGCACCATCACCTGCAATTACGACGGCTCCGCCAAGCATCGCACCGAGATCGGCGCGGGCGCCTTCATCGGCTCCAACAGCTCGCTTGTGGCGCCGGTCACGATCGGCGACGGCGCCTATATCGGTTCGGGGAGCGTCATCACCAAGGATGTGCCGGCCGATGCGCTGGCCGTCAGCCGCGCTCCGCAAGAGGAGCGCGCCGGGTGGGCCGCCAAGGTGCGTGCGCGCCGCAATCGCGACAAGGCGAAGTAGGCTCACGGGGCGAACCCATCGTAACAACACGTCATCGCAACAAAGGGATACAGCTCGTGAATTGCGACACACCGCCGGTCGATTTAGGCAAGACCTTGGGATCGAGGGAGTAGGGGGCAATGTGCGGCATTGTTGGCGTCCTCGGTAAGGGGCCGGTAGCTGAACTGCTCGTCGACGCGCTGAAGCGTCTCGAATATCGCGGCTACGACTCCGCCGGCGTGGCGACCCTGGAGCAGGGCCGCATCGACCGGCGCCGCGCCGAAGGCAAGCTGCGCAATCTCGAGGAACTGCTGAAGGTCGAGCCGCTCCACGGCGACACCGGCATCGGTCACACGCGCTGGGCGACGCACGGCAAGCCGAGCGAGGCCAACGCCCATCCGCACATGACCGAGGATGTCGCGGTCGTACATAACGGCATCATCGAGAATTTCCGCGAGCTGAAGGCGCAGCTCATGGCCGAGGGTGCGCCGTTCTCCAGCGACACGGACACCGAGGTCATCGCCCACCTCATCACGCGCGAGCTCCGGGCCGGCAAGGATCCGGTGGCCGCGGTCTATCAAGCCCTCAGCCATCTCCAGGGCGCCTTCGCGCTCGCCATGATCTTCCGCGGCTACGACAATCTCATGGTCGTGGCCCGCCAAGGCAGTCCGCTCGCCCTCGGTTACGGCGACGGTGAGATGTTCGTCGGCTCCGACGCCATCGCGCTCGCGCCATTCACCGACCGGATCGCTTATCTCGAGGACGGCGATTGGGCGGTCATCACCCGCGAAGGCGTCGCCATCCGGGACCGCACGGGCGCAGGCGTCGAGCGGCCCGTGGCCAAGTCGTTGGCCGCCGGTCTGGTTGTGGACAAGGGCAATTACCGCCACTTCATGGCGAAGGAGATCCACGAGCAGCCGGAAGTGGTCGGCCATACGCTGGCGCATTATCTCGATCTCGCCACCTATCAGGTGGCGTTGCCGGCGCTGCCGCTGGACTTTTCGCGGGTGAGCCGACTGTCTTTGTCAGCGTGCGGCACCGCGTTCTATGCCTGCCTCGTCGCCAAATATTGGTTCGAGCGCTGGGCCGGACTGCCCGTCGATGTCGATATCGCAAGCGAGTTCCGCTACCGGGAGATTGGCATGGAGCCCGGCGGCGCGGCGCTGTTCGTGTCGCAGTCCGGCGAGACCGCCGACACACTGGCCTCGCTGCGCTACTGCCGGGCGCAGCGTCAGCATGTGCTGTCCGTCGTCAACGTCCAGGAATCTTCCATTGCGCGCGAGTCGGACGCGGTGTTGCCGACTCTGGGCGGGCCGGAGATCGGCGTGGCCTCCACCAAGGCCTTCACCTGTCAGCTTACCGTGCTCGCCTGTCTTGCCATTGCCGCGGGAAAAGCGCGCGGCGTGATCGGCCCCGAGCTGGAAGCGGAGCTGGTCAAGGCCCTGGTCGAGGTGCCGCGCCATATGGCAACGATCCTGCGCGACGAGAGCCCGTACGAGACGTTAGCGCATAGCCTGTCGAAGGCGCGCGACGTGCTCTATCTCGGGCGCGGCACGAGCTACCCGATCGCGCTCGAAGGCGCGCTCAAGTTGAAAGAGATCTCTTATATCCATGCCGAGGGTTATGCCGCCGGCGAACTGAAGCATGGGCCTATCGCGCTGATCGACGAGAGCGTGCCTGTGATTGTCATCGCACCGCGCGACGAGCTCTTCGACAAGACCGTCTCGAACATGCAAGAAGTGGCGGCGCGGGAGGGTAAGATCGTCTTGGTGAGCGACGTGGACCCGGCCAGCACCGGGTGTGTGGTCCAGACCATGTTGACCGTACCGTCCGTGCATCCCTTCGTGACGCCGCTCGTTTATGCGCTTCCCGTGCAGCTGATCGCCTATTACACCGCCGTTTTCATGGGTACGGATGTAGATCAGCCACGAAACCTCGCAAAATCCGTGACTGTGGAATAGTCTACAGCCTCGGATTTGCCCGATTTCTTTGCTTGAGCAAGGACATGGCGGATCATCGAAAGTCATTCCGGCCGCGCCGTCTTATCTTTGGCGGGCGCCTTCTTTCTCACGGCTCCCTTATCGGTGCCGCGCTGCTGCTTGTTGGCGCGCTGGCGACCGCGCCGGCCTTGGCGAATCTGGGCCTGAAGAATGGCGAAGCGTCCCTGGACGCCGGCAAGTATGAGATGGCCACGCGGCAGCTCTCCGCCACGGTGAACGACAAGGACTCCACCACGGACGAGGCGGCCAAGGCGCTCTATCTGCGGGGCATCGCCTACCGGAAGCTCGGCCAGCCCGCCCGTGCCATCTCCGATCTCGGCGCCGCCGTGTGGCTCGGCCTGGGGTCGTCCGACAAGGCGCGCGCGCTCGTGAACAAGGGGCTCGCCTACAGAGCGGTCGGCATGTCGAGCCAGGCCGAAGACGCGCTCAGCCAAGCACGCCGCGCCTCAAGCGCCGGCGAGGTCGACCGGCTGATCGCCAAGGACGGCTCGAGCGCGGTCGCAAACGCCGGATCGGTCGAGGATGTCTCCTCAAGCGGCGGCGTCTGGGACCGGTTGGTGCCCAGCTTCGGCTCATCGAGTAGCGAGACACCGCCGCCCCCTTCACCTGAGCCCGAGGCCGCACCCGCACAGCAGTCCACCCAGACCGCCGCCGCGCCGTCGAGCGGCTGGAACGCCGAGGTCAGTGACGAGAGTACGGAATCGAGCGGAAACAGCGTGAGCCGCTGGTTCGGCTCTTTCACCGGGGACAGCGCGCCGGCACCCACCGCCACCAACCCGGTTCCGGCGCCAGCCACCACGACCGCCTCCCGGAGCACCACGACCGCCCAGCGGACCCCGACGCCACCCCCAACCGCAGCGGCCCCGCCGTCCGCGGCAAGCTGGGCGGCCAATACGGAGACGCAGAAGGTGGCATCGGAAAGCGACGGCACGGCAATCGGGCGCTGGTTCTCGCGCCAGACCAGCTCCGAACCGGCGCCTGCACCCAGTGCGAGCCAAGCGGCGCAAGGCTCCGGCTATACCGTGCAACTCGCCAATAGCCGCTCCAAGGCGGAGGCCGAGGCCCTATGGACAAAGGCCCGTGGCGCGAATTCGCAACTGGCCAGCGCCTCCTCCCGGATCGAAAAGGTGGATATCGGCAGCTTCGGCACCTTCTACAGCGTCAAGATCGGGCCGTTCGCCAGCCAGGCCGAAAGCAGCAAGGTCTGCAATGCCTTGAAGCGGGGCGGTACGGATTGCTCCGTGGTCGCGCCCGAGGGGCCCTAGCGGCTGAAAGCGCACTTGCCAGCCCGCCCGCATTCCGCCATGCCTCACCTCTATAAGCCGGCTGGGGTCGGAACCGCCGCCCTGAGTTCGCTGTTGCTCAACCATCCCCATCCTCCTGCACATTCAGAGATCGCATGACCGCCGAAGATCCCAAAAAGAAGAGCGCCGACGAAACCCCGAGACCGACGAGCGATCTGGACGACGATCTCAGCCTGTTCAGCGCGCTGGAGCCGACCTCGTCGCATTTCCTGGCGCGGCTGCGCGGCTATTTTCTCACCGGGCTCATCATCGTCGGCCCCGTCGCCATCACCATCTACGTGGTGTGGTGGTTCATCAACCTGGTCGACGGCTGGGTGAAGCCGCTCATTCCGCAGAGCTACCTGCCGGACAACTTTCTGCCCTACAACATTCCGGGCGTCGGCCTGGTCGTCGGCATTTTTGCCTTGATGCTGATCGGCGCGCTCGCCGCCAATCTGTTCGGACGTACCGTCGTCAGCTACGGCGAGATGATGCTCGACCGCATGCCCGTGGTGCGCGGTGTCTATCGCTTGTTGAAGCAGATCTTCACCACCGTGTTCTCCAAATCAGGCACGTCGTTCAAGCGCGTGGGGATCATCGAGTTTCCCCGCCGCGGCCTCTACGCCGTGGTCTTCGTTTCCGGCGAGCCGCCGCACGAGGTAAAGGACAAGCTCGGCAACGGCGAATTGATGACCGTGTTCATGCCGAACGCGCCGAACCCGACCACGGGCTTCGTTCTGTTCATGCCGGCAAAGGATGTCATCTTGCTCGACATGCCGATCGACGATGCGGCCAAGCTCGTCATCTCGGCAGGGCTGGTGGCGCCGCCGCAAGACAAGCTCAAGGCCCTTGCCCAGCAGGCCCAAGACAAGAAGCCCGTCCCGGAAGAAGAGCCCGTCGTCTAGACGCGCTTGGCCTAGACGCGCCGGCTATCCTCGATCTCCAAGGTGACAAGCCGGGCGAGCAACGTGGCCGGATAGAGCTGCCCGATCATGGCCTCCACGAGGACGACGCTGCGCGCAACCGGGTGCAGCGCCATGATGTCGCCGGAGCCGATGCCGGTCAGTGCCCCGAAGCTGAAATAGATCATCGTGTCCGCGAGGGTCGCGCTGTCCTTGACGACGAAGCCCGAGAACGCAACGGGGGAGGCGGCGCCGATGAACGTGAACAGCGCGGCGAAGGCCAAGCCCATGGCGAGATAGAGCAACACCGCGCCAAGCACGCGGTGATAGGTGACGCGTCCGGGACCGAAGACCACGCGCCCCACTTCCACGATGAGCGCCAGGCTGATCAGCAGCCACGCCGTGGCATCGAGGTACACGTCCAAGATGGAAGGCTGATAGAGCCGGTGAATCGCGGCGATGGCGGCAAGCAGGATGGCCGTCAGCAGAGCCCAGATGGCAAACCGTTTTCCGGAGAGGATCAGCACGGCGCCCGTGAGAACGGCGACGAGCGCGAATCCGATTTCCTGGGCGCCTGGAATTTGCTCCGCACGAAGCGGCGCGAGGACAAACATCAAAAGGGCGAGCATTATGGTCAGAGCGGTGAGAAGCGGGTCCCGCCAACGCTCGCGCAGATCGTTCAGGTTCTGGCCCATTTCGTGTCCCTCGGCCCAGTTAGGCTAGGCCGGGCTCGTCGTGTCCGCAACATGCTTGGCGTTGAGAAGCGGTGGTGGTGCGGCCACGCGCGGCCGCACCACGCAAGCCTGTTGTCTAGTCCGCCTTGGTCACGGGCGGCGGGTTCCACTTCCCCGTGAGCGCCTCGGACTTTGGCGCGTAAAGACGCATGGTCAGATTGAACGGTCCCTTGGGTGCCGGTAGCCAATTCGCTTCTTTGCCCTTACCCGGGCTCTCGTTCTGGAAATTCAGGTCCAGCGACCCATCGTCGTTGTATTTGAACTTCATCCAATCGGAGAGCGCAAAGCGGTTCAGCGTATTGGGAACCTGGTAGCCCTGTGTGTCGTAAAGCGTGACGGACCAGAAGGCGTTGACGGGCGGGATATCGTCCTTGTCGAAGTGGATGGTGTAGCTGTTGGCGCCGTCCAACGGCTTGCCCTCCTTGTCGCCGAGGTTCAGCGGATAGACCGCGTCCTCGGGCTGATTGGCGCCAAGACCGAGCTGGGTGACGATAGCGCGTTTCAAATAGTAGTTGCCGTATGCGCCCATCGTGTCCGTGTTCATCGACCAGTAGTTCTCGACGGCGGCGAGCCTCGGCGTTTTCCACGCCATGAGTTCCTGCGCGGCTTTCGGCGCTTGCTCGAGGGTCAGTTTGGCTGCGAGACAGACGGGATCACGATCGACCGGGAGATTCTCGACTTGCCGATCAACTTAGGGGGGGGCAGCGCGCCCGACGCCGCCGATCCCGTCGAGACGGCGGCAAGTTTGGCTGCGTTCGTGAGGGAGATGCTGCCCTAGCGGGGTCACCCTCGAACACGTCGCCGGATATTTGCACAAAAGCACGCGGACGCTGCAACGGCGCTTGCGGGATTTCGGCTTCTCGTTCGAGGAGATAATCGACGACGTGAGACGCGTCGAAGCCATCCGCAGAGTTGTCAGTGGCGAGTGCTCGGCGATCGAGATCGCCTTCATGCTGGGCTACTCCGGTCAGGCACATTTCAGCCGGGCCTTCAAACGCTGGATGGGCATGTCGCCCCGTGACTACGCCAGGCGTATCTAGCCCGCGCGCATCAGCTTTACCGCATCGTCCCGTTCGAACAGATAGAGCAGGAGGCGCAAGCGCTCGCCGTCCTCACCTTGGAGCGTCGGGTTGCGCGAGAGGGTGAGCCGTGCGGCGTCGCGCGCGGCCTCCAGCAAGTCCTGATGCTCCGGCAGGGTGGCGATGCGGAAGGCGGGGAGGCCGCTTTGCCGCGTGCCCAGCACCTCGCCGCCGCCCCTGAGACGCAGATCCTCCTCGGCAATGACGAAGCCGTCCTCGGTGTCGCGCATCACGTTCAAGCGTTCGCGGGCCGTCTCGCCGAGCGGCTGCTTGTACAGCAGAATGCAAGAGGACTCCGCCGCACCGCGTCCCACACGCCCGCGCAACTGATGCAGTTGTGCCAGGCCGAAGCGCTCGGCGTGCTCGATGATCATGATGGTGGCGTTCGGCACGTCCACGCCAACCTCGATGACCGTGGTCGAGACGAGGATGGAAAGCTCGCCCGAAGCAAAGCGCGCCATCACCGCGTCCTTCTCCTTGCCCGTGAGCTTGCCGTGCACGAGGCCAACTGAATCGCCGAAGCGGGCCCGGAGCGCCGCGTAACGCTCTTCCGCCGCCGCCACATCCAGCACTTCGGACTCGGCGACGAGCGGGCACACCCAATAAATTTGGGCGCCTCTCTCGACGGCGCGCGCGACGCTCTCGGTCACCTCGTCGATTCGATCGAGCGGCACGGTCCGCGTGACGATGGGTTTGCGGCCCGGGGGCTTCTCGTCGAGCCGCGACACGTCCATGTCGCCATAGCTGGTCAGCAGCAGCGTGCGGGGAATAGGCGTCGCCGTCATCACCAGAAGTTCCGCGCCCGTGCCGGTGCCCTTTTCTTGCAGGGCGAGACGTTGGTGCACCCCAAACCGGTGCTGCTCGTCGATGACCACCAGCCCGAGATCGCGGAATTGGATAGTTTCTTGGAATAGCGCGTGGGTGCCGATGAGGATGTCGATCTCACCGGCGTTCAGCGCCGCGAGGATCGCGCTGCGGTCCTTGCCACGCTCACGTCCCGTGAGCAGGGCCACGCGCAACCCAACAGCCTTGGCGAAACCGCTGATGGTGGCGAGGTGCTGGCGCGCCAGGAGCTCGGTCGGCGCCATGAAGGCAGCTTGCGCGCCGACCTCGACGGCGGTCGCCATGGCCAGCAACGCGACGATGGTCTTGCCGCTGCCGACGTCGCCTTGCAGGAGACGCAACATGCGGTTGGGGGTTGCCATGTCCGCGTCGATCTCGGCGAGCGCGCGGGTCTGCGCAGCCGTCAGCGCGAAAGGCAGCGCCGCGGCGATCGCTTTCCGGATACGGCCCGGCGCGCGAAGGGTCCGTCCGCTGCGCTTCTTCAGGCGCTGACGAATGATGGCGAGCGCCAGCTGGTTGGCGAGGAGCTCGTCATAGGCGAGCCGCGTGCGTGCCGGCGCCGACGCCAGAAGATCGGCTTCTCCGTCGGGGGCGTGGAGCTGCCGGATGGCGTCGGCGAAGGACGGCCAGTCTTGTTTGGCCAGATATGCGGCGTCGATCCATTCCGGGAGAGCGGCGAGTTGGCGGAGCGCGCCGTCAATGGCCTTGCGCAAGGTCGTGTTGGAGAGTCCGGCCGTGAGCGGATAAACCGGCTCGATGAGGGGGAGCGCACCGTCTTTGTCCACCGCAGCCACATGATCCGGATGCGGCATCTGCAAGTAACTGTCGTACGATTCGATCCGCCCCGAGATGAGCCGCTTTTCGCCAACCGGCAGAAGCCTCTTGAGATAGCGGTCGTCGGCCTTGAAGTAGACGAGTTCCAGCGCGCCGCTCTCGTCCTCGACCAAGATGCGATAGGGCGCGCGCCGACCCTGCCGCCCGCCGCCGGGCCGATGCTCACGGACCGTGACCTCGAGCGTGGCGAGGCCTCCCAGTTCAGCCTCGGCAATCGACGGCACTCGGGTCCGGTCGACGAGGCCGACGGGCAAGTGCCAGAGGAGATCGATGGCGCGCGCATGGGCGCCTGCGTATCGGGGGGCCACAAGCTTGTTGAGCAGGGCCTCGATTCGGGGCCCCACGCCCTTCAGGGCGCGGACCGTGGCGAACAGGGGAGCGAGTCGGGCAGGGCGCATGAGCTAGTTTAGCGCGGGAAAGGCCGCGCCCTTGACATCGCTAGGGCCGCTCGCTCTAACCCTCGGGCTAAGATTGGAAGTTTGGATCATGACGAGTGATCTTGGAATGCGCCGGCGTCGGGCGCTGTGGCGGGCGACTCATCGGGGCTCTAAGGAGATGGACTATCTGCTCGGCCGCTTCACCGAGCAAGCCATCGACAGCATGAATGCCGACGAGATCGCCGTGTTGGAGCGCCTGATCGAGATGCCGGACCCGCAGATCGAGTTGTCCGTCTATGAGGGCTACTCGCTGGGCGAGCGCGACCTCGACACGCTGGTCGCACGCATGCGGGACTTCCACGGCCTTCCCGCAGCCGGCTGATAACCTAAAAGCGCCATGAGTTCCGCGTCCAAGCTTTCTTCTCTGCCGGTTGACCGCCTGCTTCAAGCGCCCCACGCCATTGCCGGCGGCGTCCCGGAAGGCGTCGACGCACTTCTTCTTGGTGAGCTGGCGCGGCATACGGGCGCGCCCGTCCTGCACGTGGCGCGCGACGGCAACCGGCTCGCGACGTTGCAAGAGGCGATTTCATTCTTTGCGCCAGACGTGAAGGTGCTCAGCTTCCCGGCCTGGGACAGCGTGCCCTATGACCGCGTGGCGCCCAACGCCGAGATCATCGCCGACCGCATCGAAGCGCTTTCGGCTCTGGCCGACCGCGCAGGCGACGACAAGACGCCGCTCGTGCTGCTCACCTCCGTAAATGCCGTGGTGCAGCGGGTGCCGCCGCGGAACTTCATTGCGGGGTCGAGTCTCAAGCTCGTCTCCGGCAATATGATGAACATGCAGGCGCTGATCGAGCGGCTGGAGACCTCCGGCTATGCGCGCGCCGGCACCGTGACGGACCCCGGACAATATGCGGTGCGCGGCGGCATTCTCGATCTCTATCCGCCGGGCGGCCAGCCGGTGCGTCTCGACTTCTTCGGTGACACGCTCGAATCGATCCGCGCTTTCGATCCCGAGACCCAGCGCACGGAAGCGCGGCTTGAGGCGGTCCATTTTCTGCCCATGAGCGAGGTGTCCCTGACGCCGGATGTGCGACGGCAGTTCCGCCAGCGCTATGTGGCGCTGTTCGGCCCCGTGACCGGCGACGACCCGCTCTACAAGGCGATCTCGGCGGGCCATCAGCATCAGGGCATGGAGCACTGGCTGCCGCTGTTCCACGATGAGCTGGCCACGCTCTTTGATTACCTGCCGAATGCCGTGGTCACACTCGATCCGCTCGCCGACGATGCCCGGCAAAGCCGGTTCGAGCAGATCGTCGACCATTATGAGGCGCGCGCCGCGGCCCTGGAGCGCAAGGCCTTCGGCGCGCCGCCCTATCATCCCGTACCGGCGGACAGCATGTTTCTGGACGAGGCGGAGTGGAAGCTTCTGCTCGATACCGCCCAGCACGTGATCGCCCTGGACAACTTCGAACGGCCGGAGGGCGAGGGTGCTCAAGTCGTCTCCTTCGGCGGGCGGCAGGGCCGCTCGTTTGCGCCGGAGCGCCAGACCGAAGGCGCCAACGTGTTCGACGCCGTGGTGGCGCATGCCAAGAAGCTCGTGGGCGACAAGAAGATCGTCATCATCGCCTGCTGGAGCATCGGCGCGCGGGAGCGCCTGGCCACGCTCCTGACCGAGCATGGCCTGAGCGACACGGTCCGCGCGGAAACTTTCCCCGAGGCCGTCGCCGCGCCAGCGAACGCCACGTCCGTCGCAGTGCTGCCGCTCGAAACGGGCTTCGAGGCGCCTGGCATTGCGGTGATCGGCGAGCAAGACATTCTCGGCGACCGCCTGGTGCGCAAGGCCCGCGTCAAGAAGGGCAGCGATGCGCTCACCGAGGCCGCGAGCCTCGCCGTCGGCGATCTCGTGGTCCATGCCGATCACGGCATCGGCCGCTTTGTCGGGTTGACCACTATTGAGGCGGCGGGGGAGCCGCACGATTGCCTCGAGCTCCATTACCAAGGCGGCGACAAGCTCTATTTGCCGGTCGAGAATATCGAGCTCTTGACCCGCTATGGCTCCGACGAATCCGGAGTGGTCCTCGACAAGCTCGGCGGCGTTGCCTGGCAATCCCGCAAAGCGAAGCTCAAGCAGCGCATTCGCGACATGGCCGAGAAGCTGATCAAGGTCGCCGCCATGCGCGAACTGCGCACCGCGCCGATCCTCAGTCCGCCCGAGGGCACCTATGACGAGTTCGCCGCGCGCTTTCCCTATGAGGAGACCGAGGACCAGGTCACCAGCATCGACGCGGTGCTCGAGGACCTGGCGAGCGGCCGGCCCATGGACCGGCTCATCTGCGGCGATGTCGGCTTCGGCAAGACGGAAGTCGCGTTGCGCGCGAGCCTCATCGCCGTGCTTGAGGGCAAACAGGTCGCCGTCGTGGTGCCAACCACGCTGCTGGCGCGCCAGCACTTCCATACCTTCACCGAGCGCTTTCGCGGTCTCCCCGTCAAAATCGCGCAAGCCTCGCGTCTCGTGACGGGCAAGGACTTGACCGCGGTGAAGCAGGGGCTGAAGGACGGCGCGATCGATATCGTCATCGGCACCCACGCGCTGCTCGGCAAGGCCATCGGCTTCGCCGATCTCGGCCTGCTCATCGTCGACGAGGAGCAGCATTTCGGCGTGAAGCACAAGGAACGCCTCAAGCAGCTCCGCGAGGATGTGCATGTGCTGACGCTGACCGCCACGCCGATCCCGCGCACGCTGCAATTGGCGTTGTCCGGGGTGCGCGAGATGTCGCTGATCTCCACGCCGCCGGTCGACCGCCTTGCGGTGCGCACCTACGTCGCCCCGTTCGACCCCATGACCTTGCGCGAGGCACTGCTGCGTGAGCGCTTCCGGGGCGGGCAGACGTTTTTTGTGGTGCCGCGCATCTCCGATCTCGAAGAGGCCGCCGCCTTCCTGCAAGAGCATGTGCCGGAGCTGAAAGTGGCCCGCGCCCACGGCCAGATGCCGAGCACCGAGCTCGACCAGGTGATGAACGCTTTCTACGACCGGCAATATGATGTGCTGCTGTCCACCACTATCGTGGAGAGTGGCCTTGATATCCCGTCGGCCAACACGCTCATTGTCTACCGCGCCGACCGCTTCGGGCTGGCACAGCTCTATCAGTTGCGGGGCCGGGTGGGGCGCTCGAAAATCCGCGCCTATGCCTATTTCACCATTCCGGCGGATGCGCGCATCACGCCGGCCGCGGCGAAGCGCCTCAAAGTGCTGCAATCACTCGATACGTTGGGCGCCGGCTTTATCCTTGCCAGCCACGATCTCGATATCAGAGGCGCCGGAAATCTACTGGGCGAGGAGCAGTCCGGGCACATTCGAGAAGTGGGCTTCGAACTGTATCAGTCCATGCTGGAAGAGGCGGTCGCCGCCTTGAAGGGCGGGGAAGGCGTGATCGAGGATCAGTGGAGCCCGCGCATCAATCTCGGCACCTCGGTGCTCATCCCCGAGGACTATGTGCTCGACCTGCAAGTGCGGCTTGGGCTCTACCGCCGCTTGTCGGGCGTGGAGACGGCCGAGGCCATCGAGGCCTTCGCCGCCGAGCTGATCGACCGCTTCGGACCGTTGCCCGAGGAGGTGCGGCATTTGCTCGACGTGGTCGAGATCAAGGCGCTGTGCCGCCAGGCGGGCATCGAGCAGATCGACGCCGGGCCGAAAGGCGCCGTCATGGCCTTCCGCAACAACGCCTTCGCCAATCCGGAAGGGCTGATCGAGTTTATCAACAACGCCGGCAAGCAGGTGAAGCTGCAGCCCGATCACAAGCTGATCTACTACGCCAACTGGCCGGACCCGGAAGACCGCTTGAACGGCACGCGCGATCTTCTGAAACGCTTGGCGAAGATCGCAGGCACCGTGAAGGAAGCGGCTTAGGGTTGGCCGTCACCCTGAGGTGGCCGCCTGAGGTGGCCCTCGAAGGGTGACAACGGAAGGTCATCCTTCGAGGCTCGCTGCGCTCGCACCTCGGGATGACGAGTTAGACCTGCGCCAGAATCTCCGCGCGCACGATATCTCCTTGCGCATCGCGCGGGATCTCCTTCACCACGAGCAGCTTGTCCGGGAATTTGTAGGGCGCCACGCCGCGCTCCATGAGGAAGCGGTGCAACGCCTCCAGTGACACGGGCACATTCGGCGAGGGCGCCACGGCGCCGAACAGGCGATCACCGACGATCGGGTCGGGCAGGACGAAGCAGGCCGCGTCCAGAAACCCCGGAAAGGCCTGGTAGAGCCCGTCGAGTTCCGATGCCGCGATGGTGAAGCCGCAATGATGGATCAGGGCGTCATCACGCTTGAGCCGCAAACGGGCCGTTTGCTCCGCGCTGCCACGCAACCCCGTCGCGACGAAGCCGTCGTGATCGCGTGCCACAGGACCGTTCGACCGGCCTTGCGGCACCACGGGCCCCCGCAACAAAAGCTCGCCGCTGTCCTCGGCAAGCTTGGTCTCCGCGAAGACGGTGCCGCCGCCATCCTCCCCGATAGGCACGGGCCCAAGCGGCAGCGCAGCGCGGTCGGCAGCCGGAGCGGGACGCAGCAAAAGACTGGCGAGATCGCCTAGCGGGTAGAGATCGAACACCGGCCGGCTCAAATTTTCCATGGCCATGTGGTTCAGCGGTGCTCTCGGATCCGCGAGTTCCGGAGGCGACCAGACGCGGCCCACGCGCCGGAGCTTACATTGCGGGTCCATCAGCACGCGGTCCGCGCCAAGCTCGGCGAGAATGGCGCTCGGCATCGCCGTCACCGTCGCGTCCGACGTAAGGATCTGCTGCACGAACACCCCATAGTCAAAAGGGTGATGCTGCACGAGCGTGGCGCCACCGATAAGCCAAGGCGCAAGCCCCAGTTCCAGTCCAATGGGTCCGGTGAACGGATAGGCATTGAGGATGGTATCGCTGCGGTCGAGCGCGAGCGACAGCACGGCCATGGCCCCTTGGGCCAGGATTTCATCCTCTTGGCGGAACAGCGGAACCAGAGCCTTGCCAGCACGCGCCGTGAAGGTGATGAGCGAAGGACCCGCGTGATGCCGCGGTTCGAAGTCGGAGACGGGACACGCGCCCATCGCCGTGTCGAGAGACACCACGCCGTCCGGCAGGTCCGAACCGAAGCCAAGCACGAAGCGCACCGACATGCGCGTGGCCGCGACGCCGTGCAAGCGCTCGGCGGGGGAATCCCCGGCAAAACGCGAGACCCCGACCAACGCCTTGGGCTCTACAGCGTCGCACACCCGCGCGATCTCGGAGGCCCGCCACAGCATGGGGACCGCGGCGACAGTGAGTCCGGCACGCCAGGCGCCGAGCAGCGCCAGCGGCGCCTCGACGAAATTGGGAAGCTGCAACACGATACGGTCGCCCGGCGCCAAACCCAGATCGGTAAAGACGGCAGCCAGCGCGTCCACCATCGTGTTGGCGGCGCCATAGGTGAGGCTGCGCGGCTGCGCGAGATCGAGCATTTGCCGGTTGGGCGGATCGCGCAGCGCGACGGCATCGGCCTTCTGGCGTGCGCGGCGGCGCAGCAGCCCATCGGCGGTGATGGGTCCACTCTCCTCGCGCGTCTCCACGTCCGGTACAGCAAGTGTGCTCATGCGGGCGGGCTCATGTGGAGGCTCATGGCTTCACCGCATGCTCACCGCCGTCGCCTACCGCAGATGGGTCGTGCCACCAGGCATCGATCTGATAGCCATAGAGCGGCGTCTTCTCGGGGCGGTTCAGCGTCCGCCAATAGGCCACCCATTGTCCGGGGAGGTAGAACAGCGGCACCACATAGTCTCCGGACAGGAGCACGCGGTCGAGCGCGCGCGCGGCCGAGACGAAGTCTTCACGGGTCTCCGCCGCGAGCAGCGCCGCGATCATGGCGTCGACCGCCTCGCTCTCGACGCCCGCGTAATTGTATGAGCCCTCGGTCTTGGCCGCCCCGCTGCCCCAGCGGAACGATTGCTCGTTTCCCGGCGAGAGCGATACCGGCCAAAAATATTGGATCATGTCGAAATCGTAAGTCTGCTTGCGCCGTTGGTATTGAGCGGAGTCAACCTGCCGGATTCGGGCCTCGATGCCCACCTGTTTCAAGGCGCGTGCGTAGGTCAGCAGCAGCCGCTCTTGCGCGCGCGTGGCGGCCAGGATCTCGAACTCGAACGGTTCGCCGGTCTCGACATTGACGAGCTTGCCGTCCCTGAGCTGGTAGCCGGCATCCTCCAAAAGCTGCAAAGCTTCCACCCGGCCTTCGCGGTTCTGCCCCGTGCCGTCGCTCACGGGGAAGGAAAAGCTGCCGTCCATGATGGCGGGGGTCACGGCATCCGGGTAGGGCGCCAGCAGGGCGCGTTCGGTGGCGTCGGCCGGACGGCCATGGGAGGAGAGCTCGGAGCGTGCGAAGTAGCTTTCCGTGCGCGCATACTGGCCGTGATAGAGCGTGCGGTTCACCCATTCGAAGTCGAACAGCTTGATCAGCGCTTGGCGCACGCGCGGATCGGCGAAGAGCGGGCGGCGCGTGTTGAACACCAGCGCCGACATGCCAGCGGGCGTTTCCACGGGCAGCGTTTCCTTCACCACGCGGCCATCGCGCAAGGCCGGGAAGTTGTAGCCCTCCGTCCAGCGCGTCGGGTCGTCCTCGTTGCGCAGCTCCACCAATCCGGACTTGAAGGCTTCGAACAGGCTGCCGGCATCGCGGTAGTAGTCGATGCTGATCTCGTCGAAATTGTAGAGCCCGCGGTTCACGGGGAGATCGCGGCCCCAATAATCAGGATCGCGGCGGTAGGTGATGCTCTTGCCGGGATCGACGGCCTCGACCACGTAAGGACCGCTGCCGATGGGTGGCTGAAGCGTCGTCTTCTCGAAGCTTTCCGGGGTGAACAGGTGGCGCGGCAGAACGGGCATCAGCCCCATGATGAGCGGCATCTCTCGGTCGCCGGAAGCATCGAACGTGAAGCGCACTTTCCGGTCGCCGGTCTTCTCCACCGTCTTGACCTTCTTGTAGTAGGAGCGGTGGTTCGGCCGGCCGCGATCGCGCAACACCGCATGGGAGAAGATTACGTCCTCGACGGTGATGGGGGTGCCGTCGGAGAACTTGGCCTTCGGGTTCAAGGTGAAGTCGACCCAAGACCGGTCGGGCGGCGTCTCCACCGCTTCGGCGATGAGGCCGTAAAGGGTGAAGGGCTCGTCGTAAGCCCGCGCCATCAGGCTCTCGTAGAGATATTCGCGAATTCCGTCGGCCGAGACGCCCTTGACGATGAGGGGGTTCAGGCTGTCGAACGACCCTTGCTTTGCGAACCGGGCCCGGCCGCCTTTGGGCGCATCGGGGTTCACATAGGGGAAATGGCTGAAATCCGCCGTTTCACTTCGGCTGCCATGCATGGCAAGCCCGGCTTGGGGCTCGGCCCAGGCACTGCAGGGAGCCAGCAGCAACCCGAAGATGAGCAGTGAAATAAGGGCTTTCAAGGAAGTCCCGGCATGGCTATAGATGCCCACGCATTCCACCATAAGGTTAAGGGTAGCACCCCTGGTAATCCAATCCGACGCCGCAAGCTATTCCATGCCGTTGATAAAGGGATGGAATGGCGCAGAGCGGCCGAGAAAGTCCGGTAGTCGAGGTTACAAAGCCACGCCTACGCCGCATTTCGGGTATTGACCCTAGTTTTAGGGAGCGGGCGCGGGGTATATCTGGCACGCCTGAGCCAGCCCGCAAAAAGAGGAAAGGTCTATTGATGATCTGGTCCAAGGATCTTTGGAACACGCTGAGCCGCAGCGCGGGTCGTTGGATGCTGGGAGTGGGCGCCGCCGCGCTTGCTCTGGCTCTTGTTGCGCCCGAAACGATGGCCCAACAGGCCCAGCCGAAATCCTCGGCGGCTCCGAAAAGGAGCGCACCGGCCACTGCCGCGGCACCGGCCGCCGGCCAGGTGGCGCAAGATGCCTGGGTCAAGCTCTGCATGAACAACCAGCAGACCGCCGGCAAGGAGATCTGCCTGATCAACCATGAGGGCCTCGAGCCGAACACCGGCATGGTTCTGATCGCCGCCGCCGTCCGTAAGGCGGAAGGCGACGAAAAACAGCAGCTTCTCATTCGCGTGCCCACGGCTTACGCGCTCGTCATTCCCGCTGGCGTTCAGCTTCGGATCGACGAGGAGAAGCCGATTCAGCTGCAATACTCGATTTGCTTCCCGACCAGCTGCCAAGTGCAGATGGAGCTGACCGACGATCTTTATCAGAAGATGCGATCCGGCAAGCAGATGGTCGTGGCGGCCATGAACATCCAGCAGAAGACCATGGGCTTCCCGGTCCCGCTGACGGGTTTCAGCAAGGCGTATGATGGTCCGGCCGTCGACAACAAGAAATACGAGGAACAGCGCCGTCAGCTGATGGAAGTGTTCCGCAAGCGCCAGGCCGAACTCGCCGCGAAGGCGAAGCAGGGGCAAGGGCAAGCCGCCCCGCAGCAGGCTCCGGCCGCCGCGGCCCCACCGGCGACGCGCTGACGCAAGTCTCGATCGTACGACATTGAAAAGGCCGCTCCCGAGTTCGGGGCGGCCTTTTTCATGCGGCAATGAAATTTGATGCAGGATGCAGTGCGTAACGGCTCAGTGTTCCTGCAAGAAGCGGAACCGGTACACGCCGGCCCTCAAATCCTCAAACAACTCTGGCACTTGCGGGTGGCGTAACGGTTCGTCGGACTCATCGGCCACGAGATTCTGCTCCGACACGTAAGCGATGTACTCGGTATCGGCGTTCTCGGCGAGCAGGTGGTAAAATGGCTGATCCTTCGCCGGCCGGACGTCACGGGGAATCGACGCGTACCACTCCTCGGTATTCGAGAAGGTCGGATCCACGTCGAAGATGACACCGCGAAACGGGTATAGCCGGTGGCGCACCACCTGCCCGATTTGAAACCTGGCGTTGCGGATAGCAGACATAATACGAAACCCTATCCCCGAGTCTTTGTGACGATAAGATCGCGGCCCGATGAGGCTGTCAATGCGGTTAAACCCACGGCTATGACCAGCGGCGGTTCGACCACATGAACTGTTCCGGGTTCTCGCGAATCCATGATTCGAAGTAGCGCTGGATCGCAGCGGTGATGGAACGGATGTCCTCGGCCTGATTCTGCGTCCGCGGAATCCTGAGCTCGTTGACATTGACGTCGAACACGGCGCGATTGCCGACGCGCACGCAGCGGCCGATCCAAATGCGGGCGCCGACACGCCGCGCGATCATCGCGGCAATAGGCATGCTCTTGGCGGGATGGCCGAAGAACGGAACCGCGATGCCGTTGGAGTCGTAGAGATCGGAAATGAATCCGAGGCGGCCCCCTTGGCGCACATAGTCCATGATCAGGCGCGCGGTCTTTTGCGTTTCGTCTTGGCCCGCGGTCCGTCCGCGGCCGAACAACCCGCCCGGATAAAGGCTCTCACGTTGCGCGCGCAGGTAGCTGTCGACGTAAGGGTTCTTCACGCTCCGATAGACGCCGGCGGGCTTCACGCCGGCCAGCATGACCGGCCACATGCCGAGTTCCCAATTGCCCATATGCATGGTGACGATCAGGGCGGGGCCCATCTTGTTCTTGTAGCGGCCGATCCAATGGCCGTTGGTCACGTGAAGCCGCCCGGGGTCCTTGAGGATCTTGTCGATATTCATGGTCTCGACCATGACGCGGCCGAGATTGTCCCAAGCGGCGAGCGCGATGCGCTCCCGTTCCTCGGGCGTCTTTTCCGGGAAGGCGCGCTCCAGATTTCCCAGAGCACGCTTGTGCCGCCGGTTGCGTTTGCCGAGGACGCGCCAGAAAAACGCCGAGACATCGCACGCCGTATCGAGCGGGACCGCGCGCACGAGCCCGATCAGAAAGCGCAAGCCGGCATATTCGAGCCGGTAGCGCAGATCCAGGCTGGCAGGCAGATTGTAGCGGTTGGCCACGGAGGGCTTCTCTTTGTTTTCTAGGGTGCGATTTTCGAGTGCGGCCTCGGGCTTAGAACGCCATCCTCATGGCCAAACTGAGGTGATGCGTCAAGCATCCACATAGTCTGGAGGGACGGGACGCATGAGCCTCGGCAGCGCCTCGGGCGGTGCGAGCCCCGCCCGCATGACCATACGGCGTAACGGTGCGAACGCGTTGAGCCCGGCGAGCACGACGCCGCGGGCCGCCTGTACGGGCAGAAGGCTCGTCAGCAGTGACCGGTTGAGCAGATCCACGCCTACGGTGCGCGACATCACGTCGAGCTGACGGGCCCGGACATAGGCGGCCAGCACCGCCAAGCCGCCGGGGTCGTGACCCTGGCGCAGCGCATCCGCCACAGAATCCGCAAGGGTCGCGGCATCGCGCAGGCCGAGATTGAGTCCCTGCGCGCCGATCGGCGGCAAGATGTGGGCGGCTTCGCCGATCAAAGCCGTGCGGTGTTGGGCAAGCGGTTTCGCGGTAAGCCCGGCGACGGGAAAAAAGGCGCGCGGCCCGATATCGGAAATGGCGCCCAGCGTGTCGCCCAATCGGTCCTGGAGTTCGGCGGCGAATTGCGCGGCATCGCAAGCCATGAGCACGTCGATGTCCGAGGCCGTGCCGACCCAGATAAGGCTCGAGGTGAGGGGATCGGGTGTCGGGACCGTGGTGAGGGAGCCTAGTTCCCTATGGAGCTCGGTCGAGACGCCGTCATGAGGAAGGGTATGGTGGAAGCTGGTGGAGATCGCGCCCTGGTCGTAGCGCCACTCGGACGTCTCGATGCGCGCGGCGTCTCGGCAGATTGAGCGTCGCCCGTCCGCCCCGGCCACAAGCCTGGCCTCGATGATGCGCCCGTCGCTCAGGGTGAGCTGCGCCATGCGATCACCGATCTCGATGGCCTGGACGCTTTCAGAAATGAGGTGGCCCACCACGTCTTGCGCGCGGGCATAGAGCGCCGCGTTGAGCGCCGTGTTGGCAATGTTGTAGCCGAAGGCGTCGAGCCCGAGCTCACGCGCATCGAAGGCGATGTCCGGCGACCGTAACAGGTTGCGAGAGGCATCGACGATGCGGACGACTTTCAGCGGCGCCGCGTGCGGGACCAGGGGCGCCCACACTTGAAGCCGCTTCAGGAAATCGACGGAACTCGTCAGCAACGCCGCGGTGCGCGTCTCCGGGCGCCCTGTTTCTGCCTTGGGAGGAGGCGGCCCGATCAGCGCGACATTGGCCCCCACATGCGTGAGCGCTAGGGCAGCCGCGATCCCGGCCGGGCCGGCACCGACGACAGCCACGTCGAAGGTTCTGCCCCTGCTCTCTGCTTCAACCATGCGTCGTCCTGTCGTTCTTGGGGCCTGCCGGCTGGTGATAGCCTAGCGGGGTTCGTCAGGCACTGCCATTTGTGCGAAGGGCATCGAAATGTTCGGAAAGCTCAGGTTCCGGACCCATATCGCGGTCGTTCTGGCCGTGGCTTTCGGCGCGGCCTCGCAACCCGCCTTCGGCGCAGACAGGGGGCCGACAGTATTTGCTGCGGCAAGCCTCAAGAACGCGCTCGATACCGTCGCCGACGGCTGGCAGGACAAGACCGGCCACGAGGCCGTGATCTCCTACGCGGCGACCTCCGCGCTGGCAAAGCAGATCGAACAAGGGGCAGAGGCCGACATCTTCATCTCCGCCGATCAGGCCTGGATGGACTATGTGGCCGAAAGCGGTCTGGTTCTGCCGGAAAGCCGCTTCGACCTCCTCACCAACCGCCTGGTGCTGATCGCCCCCGCCGACTCCGACCTGACGGCGGAGATCGCGCCCGGCTTTCCGATCGCCAAGCTTCTCGGCGACGGAAGGCTCGCTGTCGCCGGCGTGGATGCGGTGCCGGCGGGCAAATACGCCAAGGCCTCGCTGCAGAGCCTGGGCGTTTGGGACCAGGTGAAGGACAAGCTCGCCCAGTCGGAGAATGTGCGTGCCGCCTTGCGGCTCGTCTCGCGGGGTGAGGTGCCTCTCGGCATCGTCTACGCGAGCGGTGCCAAAGCCGATCCCAAAGTGAAGATCCTCGGTGTGTTCCCTGAGGACAGCCATCCGCTGATCGTCTACCCGGCCGCCAAGCTGAAGGCCTCGACCTCATCCGAGGCGAGCGCCTTTTTAAACTATCTGCGCGCGCCGGAGGCGGCCCAGGGATTCGAGCTGAACGGCTTCTCGGTGGTCAAACTCGCCGGACGCTGACCAGGGTCAGAAAGCCCGCAGATCGCGCCTGCCGAGAATCCAGAGGACGACCCGTCTAAGCGAATTTTCTCTTGTTCTTTGGGGGCATAAACTCCGCGTCAGGGCGCAGGAGGGCGGCCCGACACATCATCTTCAGTCTGAGCGTGTCGTGGCAGATGAGCAACAGTGGTCCACGAAATCCTTATCGTCTTCTGACTGTCACAAGCGCGTCATTGGCCAGGAAATAGAACGGTATGGGTCGCTCACGGCAACGGAGCGGAACGGTTTTCATCGGGAGACAGAGAATTCTCCTAAACGACTGAACGGCTTGAAAAAAAGCAACTCAACAGAGTGGAGAGGGGTCATGATCGGGGGACTTCGGAAAACCAGCATCTACTTGCTCGCCGGCGCCAGCGCGCTGGGCATTCTCGCGTCTGGCGGTACGGCCGCCAAGGCAGAGAATATCGAGCAGCTTCAGGCACAAATGCGGGCGATGCAGGCTCAGATGCAAGAGCTGCAGCGCCAAGTGAACGAGGCCAAGGCCACGTCGGGGTCCTCCGGCGGTGGCGACGACCTTGATCTCAAGGTCAAGTGGAAGGGTGCGCCGCAGCTTTCCAGCCGTGACGGCAAGTTCAAATTCAAGGTCCGTGGCCGCATCAACTTGGATTACAGCAGCATCGATCAGGACAAGGCGATCACGGGCGTGGACGATGTCAACGCTGTCGAGTTGCGCCGCGGTCGTATCGGCGTCGAGGGCGTTGTCTATTACGACTGGAAATACAAGTTCGAGGTCGACTTCGCCGGTGACGAGACGGCGATCAAAGACGCCTATATCGCCTACGCCAATTGGGGGCCGTGGAATAAGTCCGAGATAATTCTCGGTAACCACTTTGTCGCCAATTCGCTTGAAGAGATGACGAGCTCGCGCTTCATCACATTTTTGGAACGGGCCGCATTTATCGAGGCTTTCGAGCTTGACCGACGTCTCGGTGCTGGCGTGTGGGTCGGCGACAAGCATTGGTCGTTTCAGACAGGCTATTACGGCGCCACACCGAGCGATCAGGAGTCCTTCTCCGACGATACAACGGCAGCCTCGGTTCGCGGCACCATCGCGCCCATCAACACCGACACCACTGTCGTTCATCTTGGTGCCAGCTACCGTCACCGGAATGCCGGGACTTTAGAAGACACGGGTATTGCGGATCTATTCCGCTACAGGGCACGCGGCGCGGATTTGCACTTGGCGGATCGCTTTGTCGCGACGCCAAACTTCGCTGAGGACGACGATATGTTCGTGCTCGAAGGTGCGTTCGTCTACAACCGCTTCTCAGTGCAAGGCGAGTACGCGCATCTTGAGGCCAACGCGCCGTCGGCCGTTGCCAATGCCAGCCCGACCTATGACGGTTGGTATGTCAGTGGGAGTCTCTTCCTCACAGACGACATGCGCAACTACAAAGCCGAAACGGGCGGGTTCGGCCGCCAGAAGGTCAACAACCCGTTCAGTTTCCGCAACGGTGGTTGGGGCGCCTGGGAGATCGCCGGCCGCTACGACGTGATCGACCTAAGCGACGGGGCTGCAACCATCAACGCGTCAACGGCGCGCGGTGCGGTCATGTGTGTCGATTGCGGTGAGCAGGAGACGTGGCTCATCGGTCTGAACTGGTGGATCAACGATTACACGGCGCTCAAGCTCAACGTCAATCAGTCCGAAATCTCCGGTGGGGCCAACAACGGTGCTCATATCACAGGTGTCGGTCTCCGCGCTCAGGTTGATTGGTAGACGTCCAGAAAAAAAGTCCGCTTTTCAATAACTGCCGCCGTCCCTTGTCCAGGGCGGCGGCCCTTTTTTTGAGCAAGGGCCGCAAAGTGCGACGCCATAGAGTGGACCTATGGGTTTTATCGGTTTGGCCGATGAGCTTCCATATTGCGGTGCTCAGCATGTTGAAGATAGATTACCCGCCTATAACTTGCCAAACTCCCTGACCCCCCCAAGGAGAGACATCTATGCATCGCTTATTCACGCTCGTGTTTTCAATCTGCATCTCAGTCATGATGGTGTCCAACACGGCCGTCGCCGAGGGACCGCCATCGAAGGGCGCTGAAGGGATGCCCGGCGCGCTTGGCACATTCAAGTTTAAGCCCAGCGACTGGAAAGAGGGCGAGCTTACCTGGTGGAAGGATACCGACGGGATCGACCCGGCGGTTGCCGGATGCCATATCGCTACGGACGAGGACGGCAAGCCGATTGGCCGGTCCTTTCCGGAGGCCTGCTTAGACGAGACGACTTTGGTAGAGTCCAATCCGGGTATTGACGAGGTTCATAGCCACAAGAACGATATCGGGAACCCCGATAAGTTTGACTGTAATGCGTGGTGTGTCGGGAAGGGATCGTCCGCAGGCATATGCAAGGCGGCACCTGCGCCACCTTGCGAACAAGAATCGGCAATGTGTGTCTGCAGCTAATCTGAGGCAAGACAACGCTCTAGAAGCCGTACAGTTTATGGGCCGCGTTGGGCATCTGCCTGGCGCGGCCCTTTGACTAGGACAATTGAAGACGCTGCCGAGAGTGGGTCTGTTCTTCTGAGGACGGGTCGAGGCTGCGTCGAGGGCCGCCTTCATGCATGGAGCCGTTGCGTGAGTGGTCGCTTCAGGGCAGCATCGGTCCACATCCTCACCGCCATCGGCGCGGTGCTGGCGCTCTTGGCGCTGCGTGCCGCCCACCAGGCCGAATGGCAGATCATGTTCGTGTGGCTCGGCGTTGCGCTCCTGGTTGACGCGGTCGACGGCCCCTTGGCGCGGCTCTTCGACGTGAAGGCCGTGCTACCGCGCTTCAGCGGCGAGCGGCTCGACCTCATCGTCGACTATCTCACCTATGTGGCGACCCCGGCCTTCGTGCTTTCCGAGGCGGACCTGCTGCCTGATGGCTTTCGACTGCCCGCGGCGATCGCTATCCTTCTCTCGGGCCTGTTCCACGTCTCCGACGTGGATAGCAAGACGGACGAGGGGTACTTCGTCGGGTTCCCCGCGATCTGGAACATCGTCCTGCTCTATCTCTTCGTGCTCGGCTTGCCACCCTATGGCGCGCTTGCCGTGGTCGCCGGGCTTGTGGGGCTCACCTTCGTGCCCATTCTGTTTGTGCATCCGTTCCGGGTCGTGCGGCTGCGCCTGATCACGGGGCTCGTGGTACTGCTGTGGGCGGTGACGGCCGCTGTCGCCGTCGCCAACCCGTTCCCGTCGGCGCTGTGGGTCAAGATCGTGCTGCTCGCCGCGGCCGCCTATTTCACGGCCGTCGGGCTGGGACGTTGGCTCCGTCGCGCCATATGACGCAACGGGCGATGGACCAGGCGGGGCTTCTTGCGTTATTAGCCTCCGAGACACCGCAATCGCCACGCTGATTCCTCTCCATGACTTTCGTCGAATTCCTCACCGATCCGCAAGTTTGGGCAAGCTTCCTTGCTTTGAGCGCGATGGAAATCGTGCTCGGCATCGACAACGTCGTTTTCATCTCCGTCATGGTGCAGCGGCTGCCGAAAGAGCAGCAGTTGATGGCGCGGCGCATCGGCCTGTCCCTGGCCCTGATTTTCCGCATCATCATGCTGGCGTTCATCGCCTGGTTCATCCACATGA